>QFCS01004856.1_pt1 | contig 285719 bp, 272 predicted proteins | sample 3576561 | NCBI WGS metagenome assembly QFCS01 | reverse complement strand
GCGAATCTTTGTTCATGCCGGTAATGTGATCCGCCTTCTCGTCGATCGAGCGATAGATGATCGGCGCGGAGCGGACGATCGTCACGACACGCTCTGGCGGCTTCTCGAAGGTGATGGTCTTTCCGCGATGATCGACAAAGGTGCTTTCTGCGTGAAGCGCGGTCGGCAGGCAGATCGCCAGCGAGCAGGCTAACGCGGATGGCGCAATGAAACGATGAAACATGGGGGTCGCTCTCCTGTCGAGGCGCGGTTACGCCCTATCGCAAATAATTTGAGTGATTTACTCATATTATTTACCTCTGTCTAGATAATACGGATGGGCGTCCAGATGACGGGGTTTTGTCTCGCCCTCCGCTGGGCGGCTACCTTCAAAACGACACGGGTGTCGGCGGCTCGACCCCGCTGCCTTCTGATCAGGCAAGCCCGAGGCGTGACGGCGAAACGAAGGGAAGAAAGATGAACAGCACCGAAGCCCTCCCGGTCCGCGAGATGCCGGCGGCGCAAAAGGCGGCTGGAACACGGTCCGTACGACCTTCACCGTCTGGCTGCCGGCCGGCCTTGGGGCGGTGTTCCGTGGCTGACCCTGGAGTCGCCGCTACGTCTCATGCAGCACATGGGCGGCTTTGACGGCTGCCGAGGCGCGGTTCTCGACGCCGAGTTTGACGTAGATCTGCTCGAGGTGTTTCGTGACCGTGCGGGCGCTGAGGCCGAGGATCTCGCCGATGTCGCGGTTCGACTTTCCCTTCGCGATCCACAGCAGGACCTCGGATTCGCGCTGGGTGAGCGAGAAATGCTGACGCAGGATCTCGTCGTCGGACATGTTGTTTTCGGCGGTGATGCGAAAGAGGAATTCATCCGCATCGATCCTGCCGAGGAAGGAGAGCTGCAAGCTCGCCTGTCCCGCCTGGCGGATGGCGAAGGTCGTCTCGCGCGTCGCGTCCCGCGTCGTCATCCAGTGGCGGATACGGGCGGAGACGACGTCCAGCCCTTCGTCGCTGCCGGTTGCGGCGTTGATGAGCCGGGTTGCCTGGGGCGTCGACCAGCGGATCTTTCCTTCGCTGCTCACGGCAAGCAGGTGCCGGCCCGCTGCATCCAGCGCCACCCGGGCGCTCTGGGCCGAACGGGCGTTGGTGAGATGAACGCGGATGCGCGCGCGCAGCTCGTCGATATTGATCGGCTTGGTGAGATAGTCGACGCCGCCGGCCTCCAGGGCGCGCACGACATGCTCGGTCTCGGTCAGGCCGGTCATGAAGACAACGGGGACGGGACTGATGGCCGGATCGGCCTTCAGCCTGAGGCAGGTTTCGAACCCGTCCATGCCGGGCATGACGGCGTCGAGCAGGATGATGTCGGGCGTGATGCGCCCGACGATGGTGAGGGCCGAGGCGCCGGACGTCGCGATCAGCACGGAGAAACCGGATTGCTCCAGCGCTTCCGTCAGGAAGCCGAGGGCTTCGGGGGAATCGTCGACGATGAGAACGATGTCGCGCGGGTTGGCTGTCTCAGTCACGGGTGGCGGCTTCTTTCCTGTCCATGGTTTTCAGGAAGGCATCATAGCCGGCGAGGTCGAAAACCTGAACATAGGCGCGCACGGCCTCGGCAAAGGGCTGGTGCTCCGGCGTGCCGGCGATTTCGGCAAGCTTCGCCTCGATGCCGCGCACATAGCCGATTTCGCCGAGGCGGATGAGCTCCCGCACATGATCTTCCGCCGGGATGACGATGCTGGTTTTTGCCGGCGCGTCCGCCTTTACCTTGTCATGATAGATCCAGTCGAGGCCCATCTGGAGGGCGAGCTTGTCGGTAAGCTGGCGCAGGTCGAAGGGTTTCGCCAGCATGTCGTTGTGGCCGGCATGAGCCGTCGAGCCGTCGCCGATATTGGCCGAGAGCATGACGATCGGGCCGGGCTGGCCGAGCGCGCGCAGCCGTTCGACCAGCTCCCAGCCGTCCATGCCGGGCATGGAGATGTCGATGAGGAAGAGATCGGGCTTCAGGCCTTCGACCAGCGAAAGGCACTCTTCGGCGCCTTTTGCCGTCAGGACGGTGAATTCGAGCGGGCGCAGCACCTCTTCCATGAGATTGCGATGGTCGGCATTGTCGTCGACGACCAGGATGGTACGGCGCTGGCCCGCATAACCCTTGATGCGCTGCACGGCGTCCTTCGGCGCGGTCGGCCGGTCGATGGCGGAGAGCATGAGGCGCACGCGAAACTCCGTGCCCTTGCCGTGTTCGCTGGTGACGGAAATCTCGCCGCCCAGCGTCTGGGTCAGCAGCCGCGTGATGGTAAGGCCGAGGCCGAGGCCGGGCATGCGGCCATGTTCGGCGCTTCCGCGCTGAAAGGGCTCGAAGATGCGCGGCAGGTCCTTCTCCGGGATGCCGTGGCCGCTGTCGGCGACGGTGAAGGTGGCGACCTGGCTGCGATAGAAAACGTCGAGGCGGATGGCGCCCCCCCGGTCGGTGAACTTCAGCGCATTGGAGATGAGGTTGACGAGAATCTGGCGCAGGCGCTTGTCGTCGGTGCGCACGTAATGCGGAAGGTTTGCCGGGCGGCTGTGGTCGAAGGCAACGCCCTTGGCCTGCGCCTGGGGGCGGAACATTTCGACGATCTGGTCGAGGAAATCACCGATGTGGATCTCGTTCGAATAGACCTGCAGCTTCCCGGCCTCGATCTTGGAAATGTCGAGCAGGCCGTCGATGAGGCCGGAGAGGTGATCGGCGCTGCGCTTGATGACGCGGATCGCGTTCTGCCGCTGCGGCGGGATGCTTTCGTCGCGTTCGAGCACCTGGGCATAGCCGAGCACGGCATTGAGCGGCGTTCGCAATTCGTGGCTGAGGCCGACCACATAGCGGCTCTTGGCGCGGTTGGCCGCTTCGGCCGCTTCCTTTGCCTGCTGAAGGGCGGCATCGGTTTTCTTGTGGGCGGCGATCTCCCTGAGGAGCAGGGTGGTCTGGCGGGAGGACTCTTCCTCCGCAACCACACGGCTGTCATGGGCGAGCACGTAGAACCAGCACACGATGCCGGCGACCACGGCGAAGACGAAGAAGACCACGGCGATGGTGCGCTCCACCACGGTCGCGGTCTCCGGCGAATGGGTGGCGACCTGATGGGCGATCATGGCCAGGATGACGCCCATGCCGGTGATGGAGAGGACAGTGGCGATGCCATAGCGGCCGAGGCGCGTGGCGAGCGCGTTCGTCACCGGTTCGGGCAGAACGGCCTTCGCGACGCCGGCGACCTGCGCGTTGAACCGCGCCTTCGGCTTGCACAGGTCGTGGCAGCGGCTGTCTAGGGAACAGCAGAGCGAGCAGATCGGCGCGGCGTAGGCCGGGCACCAGGCCATGTCCTCCGGCTCGAACGGGTGCTCGCAGATCGAGCAGGTGATGGTCTGTTCCTTCGCCCAGCTCCTGCGCTGCTTGCGCGCGAGATAGTAGCGACCGCCCGTCGCCCAGGCGATCAGCGGCGAGGCGAGGAAGGCGACGATAGCGGCGACATAGGGGGCGAGGGAGGCGGGGATGTCGCCGAAGGTCCCGAAATGGGCGGTGAGAGCGACGACCGCTGAAAGCGTCATGGCGCCGAGGCCGACCGGGTTGATGTCGTAGAGATGGGCGCGCTTGAACTCGATGCCGGGCGGCGACAGGCCGAGCGGCTTGTTGATGAAGAGGTCGGCCGAGATGGTGCAGAGCCAGGCCATGGCGACGATCGAGAACACGCCGAGCGTTTCCTCCAGCAGCCGGTAGATGCCGAGTTCCATGAGCAGCAGCGCGATCGCCACGTTGAACACCAGCCAGACGACGCGGCCCGGATGGCTGTGGGTGAGGCGCGAGAAGAAGTTCGACCAGGCGAGCGAGCCCGCATAGGCATTCATCACGTTGATCTTGAGCTGCGAGACCACCACGAAGGCGGCCATCAGCAAAAGGGCCGCGCTATCCCACGGCAGCATGTAGCCGAAGGCGGTATAGTACATCTGCGCCGGATCGGCGGCCCGCGTGGAGGGCACGCCGGCCGACAAAGCCAGCACGACGAGGAAGGACCCCGCGATCAGCTTCGGGGCGCCGACGATGACCCAGCCGGAGCCGGCGAGGAAGACGGCGATGCGGTGGTGAAGCCTGCGCTGCCCGTCCGGCGGCAGGAAACGCAGGAAATCGACCTGCTCTCCGATCTGCGCCATCAGCGCGAAGATGACGGCCGAGGCCGCGCCGAATTCCGCGAGCGTGAAGGGCGCGTAGGTGCCGGGCGGGCCGGAGGGATGGTGGAGGCCGGAATAGGCGAGCCATTCCCCGACCTTTTCCCAGTCGGAAAAGGCAATGAAGACGAAGGGCAGGATATTGAGCACGATCCAGAACGGCTGGGTGACGAGCTGGAACTTCGAGATCAGCCGGACGCCATGGGTGACCAGCGGGATCACCACGACGGAGGAGACGATGTAGCCGATCCACAGGGGGATGCCGAGCGCCAGCTCCAGCGCACCGGACAGGATCGAGGCCTCGATGGCGAAAAGGATGAAGGTGAAGCTGGCATAGATGAGCGAGGTCAGCGTCGAGCCGATATAGCCGAAGCTCGCCCCGCGCGTCAAAAGGTCGATGTCGACCCCGTGACGGATGGCGTAGCGGCTGATCGGCAATCCGACCAGGAGGATCATCAGGCTGGCGACGACGATGGCGGCGATGGCGTTCGTCGTGCCGTAGGACATGGTGATCGCGCCGCCGATCGCCTCAAGCGCCAGGAAGGAGATGGCGCCGATCGCCGTTTGCGAGATGCGGTCGGAGGAAAAGCGCCGGGCGCTCTTGGCCGTGAAGCGCAGCGCATAGTCTTCCAGCGTCTGGTTGGCGACCCAGCGATTGTATTCGCGACGGATCGGTATGATGCGCTGGCGTGCGGCCATGTTTCGCTGTCGTTCCCCTCGGTTGTTGGGGGCCGTGTTCACCCGTCCACCATTCACGCTTTCGTAGCACACATGCGCCGCCCCCGAAATTCCTGCTGCGCTGCAAAATCTTCCCTCTTGTCCCTGGCTCCTACGTAGAATGACGTATGTGCAGCGCAGCATGGCTGGCGGATAGTCGCTCCAAGCAACGGCAGGAACCCGTTGCGGTCAAAAGAACAGAGGGGTTCAGACCATGTCCATCAAGGCGCGCGCCACCGGCGCATTGCTTGCAGCCATTCTCTCGACAACGGCCTTCCACGGCGCATTCGCGGCCGACGACACGATCAAGGTCGGCATCCTGCATTCGCTTTCCGGCACCATGGCAATTTCCGAGACGACGCTCAAGGACGCCATGCTGATGCTCATCGAGGAGCAGAACAAGAAGGGCGGCCTTCTCGGCAAGAAGCTGGAAGCGGTCGTCGTCGATCCGGCTTCCGACTGGCCGCTCTTCGCCGAAAAAGCGCGCGAGCTTGTTTCGGTCAACAAGGTCTCAGCCGTCTTCGGCTGCTGGACGTCGGTTTCGCGTAAATCGGTGCTGCCGGTCTTCGAGGAGCTGAACTCGATCCTCTTCTACCCCGTCCAGTACGAGGGCGAGGAAAGCCAGCGCAACGTCTTCTATACGGGCGCCGCGCCGAACCAGCAGGCGATCCCCGCCGTCGACTACCTGATGGAGAACGAGGAGGTCGAGCGCTGGGTTCTCGCCGGCACCGACTATGTCTATCCGCGCACGACCAACAAGATCCTCGAAGCCTACCTGATCTCCAAGGGCGTGAAGCCCGAGGACATCATGATCAACTACACGCCGTTCGGCCATTCGGACTGGCAGACGATCGTCTCCGACATCAAGAAGTTCGGCTCGGCCGGCAAGAAGACCGCCGTCGTCTCGACCATCAACGGCGATGCCAACGTTCCCTTCTATAAGGAACTCGGCAACCAGGGCGTCAAGGCCGAGGATATCCCGGTCGTCGCCTTCTCGGTGGGTGAAGAAGAACTCGCCGGCCTCGACACCACGCCGCTCGTCGGCCATCTCGCCGCCTGGAACTACTTCCAGTCCGTCGACAACGCGGCCAATGCCGAATTTATCAAGACGTGGAAGGCGTTCACCAAGAACGACAAGCGCGTCACCAACGACCCGATGGAAGCCCACTACATCGGCTTCAACATGTGGCTGAAGGCCGTCGAAAAGGCCGGCACCACGGATACGGACGCCGTGCTCGACGCGATGATCGGCGTTTCCGTGCCGAACCTTTCGGGCGGCTATTCCACCATGATGCCGAACCATCACATCACCAAGCCGGTGCTGATCGGCGAGATCCAGGCCGACGGCCAGTTCGAGACCGTCTGGGAAACGCCCGGCCTCGTGGTCGGCGACGAATGGTCCGATTACCTGCCGGATTCCAAGGACCTGATCGCCGATTGGCGCAAGCCGCTGGAATGCGGCAACTTCAACGTCGCCACCGGCAAGTGCGGCGGCAAGGGGTCTTGATCTGATGGGTCAGGGGGAGGGGGGCAAGAATCCCCCCTCATCCGACCCTTCGGGCCACCTTCTCCCCGAGGGGAGAAGGGAAGGGCGGCGGCTAACGTTCGTTTTCCTCGTTCGCCTTCTGTGAGCCGCCGAGCCTCTCGGTTTTCCCCTTCTCCCCTCGGGGAGAAGGTGCCGGCAGGCGGATGAGGGGGGCCAGCCAATCATCATCCCGCCCGACCGGGCTGGCCTCACCACTCACGCCCCGGGGGGGCAAAGATGCAAGCGCGGCTCATCCATCGTTTCCTGCAATGCCTCATCGTCGCCTTCTGCGCGATGGTGACGCTGCTCGCCACCGATATCCGGGCGGCAGACGACCTGCGCGCCATGGTGAACGCGCTTGGCGGCGGCAGTTTCCAGGAGAACCAGAAGCAGGTCGAGGCGCTGGCGAAAGCCGGCGGTCCCAGGATCGTTCCCGCGCTCGAGGCGCTTGCCGAAGGCGATCTCTACCAGCGCAAGGCCGACGGCACTGTCTTCATCGTCAAGCCTGCCGGTTCCAATTTCAAACTGATCGATGCCCTGACCGGCGACGCGGCGGGCGAAGAGGCCAAGGCCGCACTCGAAAAGGTCAAGGTCAACAACGGCCTGCGCCGTGTCATCCGCGCCGCGCTCGGCGGCCTCACCCTGATGAGTCCGGACGCCGCCGTGCGTCTCGAGGCCGCGGGCACGATCCTGCGCACGCCCTCGGCCGATGCGCTGGAAGGTCTTGAAGCCGCGCTTGCCGCCGAAACGGATAGCACGGTCAAGACAGTGCTCGAACGCGCCCGCGCCGCCTCCGTCCTCGTGTCCGACCGTCCGGTTGAGGAAAAGAAGGCGGCGATCGCCACTGTCATCGAGACCGGCGGCCGCGACTCGCTGTCACTGCTGTCGGGGGCGCTTTCCTCCGCCGATGAAAGCCTGCGGCCCGATATCGAAGTCGGCATCAGGCAGATCGAGGACCAACTCGCGCTCTGGGCGGCCGGGCAGAACATCTGGTACGGCCTGTCGCTCGGGTCGGTGCTTCTGCTCGCGGCCATCGGGCTTGCCATCACCTTCGGCGTGATGGGCATCATCAACATGGCGCATGGCGAGATGGTCATGCTCGGCGCCTACACGACCTTCGTCGTGCAGCAGGTCATCCGCACCTCCTTTCCCGGCCTTTTCGACTGGTCGCTGGCGATCGCGCTGCCGCTCGCCTTCCTCGTCGCGGGCGCCGTCGGCCTCGTCATCGAGCGCGGCATCATCCGCTTCCTCTACGGCCGGCCGCTGGAGACGCTTCTTGCCACATGGGGCGTCTCGCTGATCCTCCAGCAAGCCGTGCGCTCCATCTTCGGCCCGACGAACCAGGAAGTCGGCAATCCCTCGTGGATGTCGGGGGCTTTCGAACTCGGTGGGCTGACGATCACATGGAACCGCATGTGGATCATCGTCTTTTCGCTTGCCGTCTTCGCCTTCCTGCTCTTTCTCCTGAAGAAGACGCCGATGGGCCTGCAGATGCGCGCCGTCACGCAGAACCGCCGCATGGCCTCCTCCATGGGCATCAGGACGCCGTGGGTCGATGCGCTCACCTTCGCGCTCGGCTCGGGCATTGCGGGCATTGCCGGCGTCGCGCTCAGCCAGATCGACAACGTCTCGCCCAATCTCGGCCAGGGCTACATCATCGACAGTTTCATGGTCGTGGTCTTCGGTGGTGTCGGCAATCTGTGGGGCACGCTCGTCGGTGCCTTCACGCTCGGCATCCTCAACAAGTTCCTCGAACCCTATGCCGGCGCGGTGCTCGGGAAGATCCTCGTGCTCGTGCTCATCATCCTTTTCATCCAGAAGCGGCCGCGCGGGCTCTTCGCACTCAAGGGCAGGGCGGTGGAAGCATGATCACCTCGTTTCTCGCAAAGGCCCTCGGGCGCAACATCGTCGTCGCCGTCGCGATCCTTCTGGCGCTCGCCGCGCTGGTCCCCGCGCTGAACCTGCTCACGGCGCCGGACCATCCGCTGCATGTGCCGACCTATATCGTCTCGCTGTTCGGCAAGTACCTCACCTATGCGGTGCTGGCGCTGGCGCTGGATCTCGTCTGGGGCTTCTGCGGCATCCTCTCGCTCGGCCATGCCGCCTTCTTCGCGCTCGGCGGCTATGCCATGGGCATGTATCTGATGCGCCAGATCGGCGCGCGCGGCTCCTATGGCAATCCGTTGTTGCCGGACTTCATGGTCTTCCTCAACTGGAAGGAGCTGCCCTGGTTCTGGTACGGCTTCGACATGTTCTGGTTCGCCGCGCTGATGGCGGTGCTGGTGCCGGGGCTACTCGCCTTCGTCTTCGGCTGGTTCGCCTTCCGCTCGCGCGTCAACGGCGTCTATCTCTCGATCATCACCCAGGCGATGACGTTCGCGCTCCTGCTCGCCTTCTTCCGCAACGACATGGGCTTCGGTGGCAATAACGGCCTCACCGACTTCAAGGACATCCTCGGCTTCAACATCCAGTCGCAGGGCACGCGCTCCGCTCTCTTCGCCGCCTCGGCCATCGCCCTTGCCCTCTCGCTCATCGTCACCTCCGGCATCGTCCGCTCGAAATACGGCAAGATCCTCGTCGGCGTGCGCGATGCGGAAAGCCGCACGCGCTTCCTCGGCTACCGGGTCGAGCATGTGAAGCTCTTCGCCTTCACCGTCTCGGCCATGATGGCGGGCGTGGCGGGCGCGCTCTACGTGCCGCAGGTCGGCATCATCAATCCCGGCGAATTCGAGCCGGCCAATTCCATCGAGGTCGTCATCTGGACGGCCGTCGGCGGGCGCGCGACGCTGATCGGGCCGATCATCGGTGCGATCGTCGTCAACGGGGGAAAGAGCATCTTCACCGCCGCCTTCCCGGAATTCTGGCTCTTCGCGCTCGGCGGGCTCTTCATCCTCGTCACGCTCTTCCTGCCCAAGGGCATCGTCGGCACGCTCCAGCAGGCGCTTGCCCGGCGCGAGGAATACCGCAAGGCCAAGGCCGCCGAGGCGGCGAAAAGCTTCGCAGGCGCGGCAGAACCTCAGGCGGCGGAGTAACCGGCATGAACACGCTCGTACAGAATGCAAAGCCCAGCAGCATCCTCTATCTCGACGGCGTCTCCGTCTCCTTCGATGGTTTCAAGGCGCTGAACGCGCTGTCCTTCGTCATCGAGCCCGGCGAGCTGCGCGCTATCATCGGCCCGAACGGTGCCGGCAAGACGACGATGATGGATATCATCACGGGCAAGACGCGGCCGGACTCGGGAGAGGTCTTCTTCAAGGGCACGATCGACCTCACCCAGAAGGACGAGGCGGAGATCGCCCAGCTCGGCATCGGCCGCAAGTTCCAGAAGCCGACGGTGTTCGAGAGCCACACCGTCTGGGACAATCTGGAACTCGCGCTGAACCGCAAGCGCGGCGTCTTCTCGACCTTGTTCTATCGCCTCACAGCCGAGGACAAGGCGCGTATCGAGGAAATCCTCTCGACCGTGCGCCTCACGAACCGAAAGGACGACTACGCCGCCAATCTCAGCCACGGCCAGAAGCAATGGCTGGAGATCGGCATGCTGCTGGCGCAGGAGCCGGAACTCCTGCTGGTCGACGAGCCCGTCGCCGGCATGACGGATGCCGAGACGGCGGAAACGGCGATCCTTCTGAAGGAGATCGCCAGGACCCGCTCCGTCGTCGTCGTCGAACACGACATGGGTTTCATCCGCGATCTCGGCGTGAAGGTGACATGCCTTGCCGAAGGTTCGGTCCTGGCGGAGGGCTCGATCGATTTCGTCAGCGCCGACCAGAAGGTCATCGAAAACTATCTGGGGAGGTGAGGCCATGCTGACCGTCGAAAACGCCAGCCTCCACTACGGCGCTGCTCAGGCTCTGCGTGGTATTTCGCTCAAGGCAGAAATGGGCAGGATCACCTGCGTGCTCGGCAGAAACGGCGTGGGCAAGTCGAGCCTGCTCCGCGCCATCACCGGCCAACACCCGCTATCGTCGGGCACCGTCGCCTTCAACGATGTGAAACTTGACGGCATGGCGCCCTATGGTCGCGCCAAGCAGGGCATCGGCTATGTGCCGCAGGGGCGGGAAATCTTTCCGCTTTTGACGGTGAAGGAGAATCTCGAATCCGGCTACGCGCCGCTGAAGCGCTCCGAACGGTTCATCCCGGACGAGATATTCAGCCTCTTTCCCGTGCTGGACACCATGCTCGGCCGGCGCGGCGGCGATCTCTCGGGCGGCCAGCAGCAGCAGCTCGCCATCGGACGGGCGCTCGTCACGCAGCCGAGGATCCTCGTCCTGGACGAGCCGACGGAGGGAATCCAGCCGTCGATCATCAAGGATATCGGCCGGGCGATCCGGCATCTGCGCGACACCACCGGCATGGCCATCCTGCTCGTCGAACAATATCTCGACTTCTGCCGGGAGCTCGCCGATCACGTCTACATCATGGATCGCGGGGAAATCGTGCATGAAGGGCCGGCCGAAACGCTCGACACCAGCGAGGCGCGCCGGCACCTGACGGTTTGACATTGCCGAAAGTCAATGTCCGCACGATCATCGGCTGCCGAATGTCCTGCCGCCATGCGGCTTCATCGGCTCCGGTTGCGCCCAGCGGCGGATGCGCTGGCCGATATGCAGCGCCATGTGTTCTTTCGGCATGAAAGCATCTTCTCATCGCTGCGCCTGCTACGGCCCGACCCGAATGATCGCTCACCGCACGCAACCGTGTGTCAGGTGTTTCAGTGGACGCTTGGAAGATAGCAGAACGATTTCCCGCGTTTTGACCGCGGGTTCATCGATATGTGCAAATGTGCTTTCGCCTGATGCAAATCGGAGGAATCAGGCAGCCCCGGATGAACCTGCTACGATATGCCTATCTGGCGTTGACGTGGTCGCCCCAGTCCGATGATTTCTTCTCAGTGCTGCGAAATGCAGCCGCCCCCGGATAATTCGAAATGGCATTGCATCATGCATGAAATGGACCGCGACACGGCGCATAACAGTACTTAGCTGGTTGACCATGTACTTCGCTGGCAGCGGTATCAGGTTTGGTAGTGAAAAATGGCGTCCGATCGGCTTTTTGACTTTATCATCATCGGCGCGGGTTCGGCCGGTTGCGTTCTCGCCAACCGGCTGAGCGCCGATCCCGCGATGCGGGTGCTGCTGCTCGAGGCGGGCGGTTCCGACTTCAATTTCTGGATCAGGATGCCGATCGGCTACGGCAAGACCTTCTACCATCCGGAACTCAATTGGCGTTACCAGACCGAACCCGATGACGGCACCGGCGGGCGACCGGCCTATTGGCCGCGCGGCCGCGTCATCGGCGGCTCGAGCTCGATCAACGCCATGGTTTACGTGCGCGGACAGGCGGCCGATTTCGACGCGTGGGCGGCACTCGGCAATCCGGGCTGGTCGGCGGCGGACGTGCTTGCCGTCTATCGGCGAATGGAAGACAACCTCGCGGGCGCCGATGGAGGGCGCGGCACGGGCGGACCGCTGACAATCACCAACATGGCGGGTTCCGTCCATCCGCTCGCCAACGACTACCTGAAAGCGGCCGGGGCGGCCGGAATACCGTTCAATCCGGATTACAATGGGGAGACACAGGAAGGCGCCAGCATCTATCAGGTCACGACACGCAGGGGCCTGCGCTGCTCATCCGCCGACGCCTATCTGCACCCCGTGCGCCGGCGCGCCAATCTCGAGGTGCGGCCGCATGCCCATGTCACCCGTCTTGTCGTCGAGTCCGGACGCGTCACCGGCGTCGAATACGTCACGAACGGCGTGAAAACCACGGTACGGACCAGGCGCGAGGTCGTCCTGTCGGCCGGCGCCGTCAACTCTCCGCAGATCATGATGCTGTCCGGCATCGGCGACGCAGGCAAGCTTTCCGCCCTCGGAATCCCGTCCGCGCTCCACGCGCCGATGGTCGGCCGCAATCTGCAGGACCATCTCGGTTTCGACTATATCTATGAATCGACCCGCCCGACCTTGAACGACGTATTGCGCCCGTGGTGCGGATTTCATTCTCGAGGACTGGCGCGCAGCCTGACGGTATGCTGGCCACCGGATGGAATGAATTTGACATTTGAGTCCTGCCTGCGGCACGCGCTCAACGCAAATGTCAATTTCTGGAATTACACTGGCTATCGCCGTTTGCGCATGTTCCGCAGGATTTCGGCAAGATCCTCTACCGCCGCGACGGTCGCCCTCGAGGGAACGGCGCTGAAGCCGAGAATCACGCCTTTTTGCGCCGGCGCCAGCGAGAAGCGGCTGAGCGGCGACAGGATGATCCCTCGTTCCAGAGCGCGGGCGGTGACTTCGTTCTCGTCGAGGTCGTCGGGCAGGAGGCCTATTGTCTGGAAGCCGGTCGTGGTGGGTTGAACCTCCAGAAACCCGTCGAGATATCTGGCGGCGGCATCGACGAGCGCCGCCTGTCGCTCGTTGTAGACGCGTCGCATTCGCCTGAGATGTGCGTTGAAATGGCCTTGCTCCATGAACGTCGCCATGATCGATTGCAGACTGGAAGGCGCGCCCTGCATGGTGGCTCCGGCCACCCGGCGAAGCATCTTCGCGACTTCGGGCGGCGCGACGACATAACCCAGTCGCAGGGCCGCGAACATGACCTTGGAAAAGGTGCCCACATAGATCACGCGGCCGGTGGTATCGACGCTTTTTAGCGTCGGGGCCGGATGGCCCGAATAGTAGAACTCACCGTCGTAATCGTCCTCTATCAACCATGCGCCGCAACGTCCCGCGGCATTCAGCAGTTCGAGACGGCGCCCGAGTGACATGGTCACGCCAAGCGGATGCTGGCGGGCGGGCGTCACGAAGGCCATCCGGAATTCCGGGCAAAGCCTCATTCCGGCGGCGACGTCGATGCCCTGGTCGTCCACAGGGATAGGCACCAGGCTCGCCCCGCTGGACACCAGACTGTTGCGGGCGCCGATCGGACCGGGATTTTCGAACCAGACCTTGTCGCCCGGATTGAGGAGCATCTGGCCGATCCTGTTGAAGGCGTCCTGCGCTCCATTGAAAACGAACACCTCGTCGGGATCGCAGACCACCCCGCGATTTGCCTTGAGATGGTTCGAGATCGCCCGGCGCAGTTCGTAAAGTCCTACCGGATCGGGATAACCGAGCACCGCATGGCGTGACTGTCGCCAGTATTGCGCCGACAGCCGCGCCCAGAGCGCCATCGGAAACTCGTCACTGGCCGGCATTCCGGTGACGAAGGGGCGGGGCACCTGCGGATGGGAAAGACGCGGGAAATAATGCTCCGAGGCTTCGGTGCTAAGCCGCGCCAGACGCGGAGGGGCTGCATCGTTCGCCTCCGGCATCGCCGGATGCGGGGGCGGGCGCTCCGAGAGCAGGGTTTCGCTGACATAGGCGCCGGCACCCACCCTGGAATAGATCAGCTCCTCCGCCATCAACTGTTCGTAGACCGTCACCGCGGTCGTGCGTGAAACCCCCTGATCCTTCGCCAGCGTCCGGCTCGACGGCAGCCGCTCTCCGGGTGCCAGCCGGCCGGAAAGGATCAGTTCACGCAGGCCACCGGCGAGCTGCGTGGTCAACGAACCCGGATCGTCCCTGTCGATCCGGATTGGCGGGATCAGAGCCCCGCCGGCATACTTCACCATCCCCGCTCCCCAAGCGCTTTATCGGCTTTAATCTGGCATGAAAACTATTCCAAAATGGACCTTAGTCAAAGGCCAATTTCAGATCAGTATAGGGCCATTGCCAAGATGGCCAAGAAACCGGAACGGAGTGCCAAGTGATGAAGCTGCGGTCGATCGAAACGTTTTCGACGCGTTATGTCGGCTTCGTGCGTATCACCAGCGAGGCGGGAGAAACGGGCTGGGGTCAGCTGTCGACCTACAATTCGGACATTTCTGCCCAGGTCCTGCATCGCCAGGTCGCCCCATGGATGCTCGGGGTCGATATCCTCGATCTCGACGATCATCTCGATCTGGTCGCTGAGCGGGAGCACAAGTTTCCCGGCTCTTACCTGCGCCGTGCCATTGGCGGCCTGGATACGGCTATCTGGGATCTCAGGGGCAAGCAGGCCGGCAAGCCGGTCACTGCATTGCTCGGCGGAACGCCGGGACCGCTGCGCGCCTATGCGTCGTCGATGAAGCGCGACATAACCCCCAAGGACGAGGTCGAGCGCTTCAAGCGCCTGCGCCAGCAGTATGGCTTCGATGCCTTCAAGTTCCGCGTCGGCGCCGAAGTCGGCCGCAACCGGGATGAGTGGCCGGGGCGGACGGAGGAGATTATTCCCGCCGTCGCTCTGGCGCTCGGCGCGGAGGCGGCGCTGCTGGCCGACGCCAATTCCTGCTACTCGCCCGACAAAGCAATCGAAGTCGGGCGCATGATGGAGGACCACGGCATGGTCCACTACGAGGAACCATGTCCGTACTGGGAACTGGAGCAGACCAAGCAGGTGGCGGACGCGCTCGACATCGCGGTCACCGGGGGTGAGCAGGATTGCGACCTGACGACCTGGCGCCGCATGATCGACATGCGCGCGGTGGATATCGTGCAGCCGGACGTGCTCTATCTCGGCGGCATCAGCCGGACCATGCGCGTGGCGCACATGGCGCAAGCCGCCGGACTGAAGGTGACGCCGCATTGCGCCAACCTGTCGCTTGTCACACTGTTCACCATGCATATCCTCCGCGCGATCCCCAATGGCGGCGATTATCTCGAGTTCTCGATCGAGGGCGCCGATTACTATCCCTGGCAGTACGGTCTCTTCCGCAACGACCCCTATGAGATTGTCGATGGCAAGATCACCGTCAGCGACGCCCCGGGATGGGGTGTCGAGATCGACCCGGAATGGCTGGCGAAATCCTCCTACCAGATCAGCGAGCGTGACTGAGATGACAGCAGAAGCCGATCGTCTCGCTGCGGAATATCTTGCAAAGGGCACTCTGACCGGACTGCCGAAAGGGCACTTCATCGACGGGAACTGGCGGATGCCCGTCAACGGTCGGTCGATGGAAACCTTTGACCCCGGCCTCGGCCGTCCCTATCACAGCTTTGGCGCGGGCGATGCCGACGATATCGCGGTGGCTGTCGAGGCAGCCGTCCGGGCCGGACCGGCCTGGGCCCGAACCCGGCCGTCGGCGCGTGGCAGCGTTCTGGCGCGCGCGGCCGTCCTGCTCCGGCAGGAGGCACCCCGCCTTGCCGTGATCGAGAGCCTCGACAGCGGAAAGCCTCTTCAGGAGGCCGAGGGCGATGTCGCGGGCGCGGCACGCACGTTCGAATACTATGCCGCCGCCGCCAACACGATCCAGGGGGAGAGCTTCCCGATCGGCGACGAGTATTTCGGCTATTCCATTCTCGAACCGGCCGGACTGACCGCCCATATCATTCCGTGGAACTATCCGCTATCGACCGCGGCGCGTGGGTTGGCGCCGGCGCTGGCGGCGGGTTGCACCGCGATCGCCAAGCCGGCCGAGCAGACGCCGATGACGGCCCTGCTATTGGCGGAGATCCTGTATCGCGCCGGACTGCCCGCCGGGGTCTGCAACGTCGTGACCGGGACCGGATCCGAAGCGGGCGCGCCGCTCGTGCGGCGTCCGGAGGTCCGCCATATATCCTTCACCGGCTCGGTGCCAACCGGTATCAATGTCATGCGCGAGGCGGCAGCCAACGTTACCCGCGTGCTCCTGGAGCTCGGAGGCAAATCCCCCGTGGTGGTTCTCGCCGACGCCGACATGGATGCGGTTGTGGAAGGCGTGCTCGGTGCCATCTACGAGAACGCCGGACAGATCTGCTCCGCCGGCTCGCGGCTGGTGGTCGACCGAAAGGTTCATGGCGAGCTTCTTGAGCGGCTGGCGAAACGGGCAAGCGCACTGAAGATCGGGCACGGCTTGAGGCGATCCCTGTTCGGGCCGCTCAATTCCTCGGAACACCTGACGCGCGTCAGCGGCCATGTCGAGGATGCCCGCCGACGCGGCCTGTCGATCGTCACCGGCGGCAAGCCGGCAACGGACCCCGAGACCGGACAAGGATGGTTCTTCGAGCCGACGATCATCGACGCGGCCCCGGCCGACGACCCTGTCGTCCAGCAGGAGATTTTCGGTCCCGTGCTCGTCGTACAGCCGTTCGACGATGAGGAGCAGGCGGTGGCGCTCGCCAATGGAACGGAATATGGCCTTGTCGCCGGCGTCTATACGCGCGATTTTTCCGCCGCCCATCGCCTGGCGCGTGACATCGATGCCGGTCAGGTTTTCATCAACGAGTATTTCGCCGGCGGTATAGAAGTGCCGTTCGGAGGCAACAGGATGTCCGGCTTCGGCCGGGAAAAAGGCCTCGCCGCCCTTGAGGCCTATTCGCGAGTGAAAAGCGTAACGGCACGGATCGGAAGGTAGCACATGGATCCTGTCTTCAACGCCGATGCGAAGATGACCGCCTATTGGTGGGAGCGCTCGCCGCCGCAAGCCGCCGTGCTCGAAGCATTGCCCGCGAAGGTCGATGTGCTGATCGTCGGATCGGGCTACACCGGCCTGCACGCGGCCATAGAACTCGCACGCGGCGGACGCCAGGTGCTCGTCTGCGATGCCGAGCACATCGGCTTCGGATGCTCCACTCGCAATGGCGGCCAGATCAGCACGGCGGTGAAGCCTGGCTTCGCAACCCTCGCGAAAACGCACGGCGAGGCGGTCGCACGCCGGATTTTTCAGGACGGCCGCAACTCGCTGTCATGGACCGAAGACTTTATCCGCGAGGAAGGCCTGGAATGTGACTTCAGGGTCGTCGGACGCTTTCATGTCGCCCATAACCGCAAATCGTTCGAGGCTTTGGCCGCCTCGATCGGGAACCAGCCCAAGGGCCTTGAGGTGCCGGCGCATGTCGTTCCGCGGGCGGAGCAGCGCGCCGAACTGGGCAGCGATGCCTACCACGGCGGCATCGTACTGGAGAAGCACGCCTCGCTCGATCCGGGCCGCTACCACGCAGGTCTTGTCGACTTGGCGCGCCGGGCCGGCGTGATGTTCGCACCGCTTTGCAAGGTCACTGCCACCGCCCGGTCGGGAGACGGGTTTTCCGTAGAGACTGCGCGCGGCCGTGTCGAGGCGCGCAATGTGGTTCTCGCCACGAACGGGTATTCCGGCTCGCTGTCGCGCTGGCATCGCCGCCGCGTCATTCCGATCGGCAGCTACATCATCGCCACCGAGGAACTGCCCGAAACGCTTGTCGACGAACTGATCCCCAAGGACCGGATCATATCCGATACACGGCATGTTCTGTACTATTTTCGGGCCGCGCCGGACCGGCGGCGTATCCTGTTCGGAGGCCGTGTCAGCATCGGCGAGACCGATCCGAGACAAAGCGGCCCTCTGCTCTACCGTGAGATGCTGCGTCTTTTCCCGCAGCTTGCCGGCTACAAGGTCAGCCATTCGTGGATGGGGTATGTCGGCTATACATTCGATACGCTCGCCCATGTTGGGGAACAGGACGGGATCCACTACGCGATGGGCTATTGCGGCTCGGGGGTTGGAATGGCGGGCTATCTCGGCATGCGGGTCGGCCAGACCATTCTCGGAAAGGCTGAGGGGCGGACCGGTTACGGCGAGACGTCCTTTCCGTCCCGCGCGTACTATTTCGGCAAGCCATGGTTCCTTGCTCCCGCAGTCCGCATATACCGCCTGCGCGACCGCCTTGGCGTTTGAAAGTCGGTGTGTACCGGCAAACTGGCCTCCAACAATGGAAAGAATGGATATTCCATGATGGCCAGTTTGAGTTTCCAGTGGGCAAATGGCGGTAATGACGAAACCTCATCCAAGCGGCTCATGTCAATGCACGCTGGTCACCGCCAGCCTGCCGGAAATGACAACGACAAAATAAACAACGATTGTCAGCACAGAGGAGAGAACAATGCTAAAACTGGGAAACAGACTGCTGGGCGCCACCGCGCTCCTGCTCGTGGCCGCCGCGCCGGCCGCCCATGCCGAAACCTTGCGACTTCTGACCTGGGGCAGCTACGCGCCTGAAGAACTCGTGAAGAAATTCGAGGCCGAAAACCCCGGCATCAAGGTAGAAGTCACCTTCTCGAACAACGAGGAAATGATCGCGAAGCTGCGTGCTACCGGCGGTACAGGCTATGACCTCGCACAGCCGAGCCACGACCGCATCTACGCGGCCCAGCTTGAATATAACATCTACAAGCCGCTCGACCTTTCGAAGATCAATATCGATCAGATGGCGCCCAATCTCGTCGAAGGCGTGAAGCATAACACCACGATCGAGGGTCAGGTATACGCCGTCCCGCACCAGTGGGGCACGTCAGGCATCATGGCCAACAAGAAAGAAGCTCCGGACGCCAGGAGCTGGGCCGATCTCTGCGACCCGAAATACAAGGGACGCACCTCGATGCGCCTGCGCCGCACGATCTTGCTCGGCACCGCCTTCTCCATGGGCATGAACCCCTTCGAGCTCTATGCCGATACGGCGGCCTACAAGGACATGCTGGACAAGGTCACCGAAAAGCTGATCGCCTGCAAGGACAACCTCAAGACCTACTGGACCGGTGGCGACGATCTGTCGGCGCTGATGCTGTCCGGTGAAGTTATATTGTCCGAAACGTGGGATTCGACCGCCTATAAACTCTACAGCCAGAATCCGGACATCGTGTTCGTGCCGCCGGAAACCGGTGCGCTCGCCTGGATCGACACCTTCGCCATGCCGCGCGGCGGCGAGGCCGACGATGCCGCCTACAAGTGGATCAACTTCGTCATCAAGCCTGAAAACGTGAAGGTCATGTCCGCATCGACCGGTTCGCTCGCGGCCGTGCCGAATGCCGCGGAGCTTTTGCCGGACGACAAGAAGGCGGCCGTGCAGGCGGCGTTCACGCAGGCGGACATGGACAACCTGAAGTTCTTTGCCAATATCCCCCCGGGCATCGAAGACATGGAAGGCATTGCTCTCGAGCGGATCAAGGCAGCGACGAACTGATCGCGTCAATGCCCTAGATACAGCGACCGGGACGTCTCGTCGTCCCGGTCTCGTCCCGCAAATGGATTGAGCGCGATGTATGATCTGAGCTGTGCCAACGTGACCAAGAAGTTCGGCATGTTTACCGCCGTGTCGGATGTCTCCCTCGACATTCCCTCCGGCTCCTTCTTCTCCATTCTTGGCCCGTCCGGCTGCGGCAAGACCACGCTGATGCGAATGATCGCCGGCTTCGAGAGCCCGACATCCGGCGATATCCGGATCAAGGGCCAGAGCGTGGTGAACGTCGCCCCGAACAAGCGGGCGGTCAAGATGGTGTTTCAGCACCTGGCACTGTTCCCGATGATGAATGTCGGTGAGAACATCGCCTATGGCCTGCGCTGCCGTGGCGACGCAAAGGCCGATATTCCCGGCAAGGTCGCCCGCGTACTCGACCGCGTCGGTCTTCCGGGTGTGGAGAACAAGCAGATCGGCCAGCTGTCGGGCGGTCAGAAACAACGCATCGCCATCGCGCGTTGCATGGTGCTGGAACCGGACGTACTGCTGCTGGACGAACCGCTCGGTGCGCTGGATCTGAAGCTGCGCGAGCACATGAAGCTCGAGCTGAAACAGCTTCAGCACCAGTTCGAGACAACGTTTCTCTATATCACCCATGACCAGTCGGAGGCGCTGGTGATGTCGGACGCCGTCGCGGTGATGAATGCCGGCCGGTTCGAGCAGATCGGTAGCCCGCGGGCACTTTATGACGCCCCGGCCTCGGGTTTCGTCGCCGGCTTCGTCGGCGATTCCAACTGCCTGTCCGGCAAGCTTCTGGAAATGCGTGGAAATGAAGCCGTCGTGGCGCTCGATGGCGGCGGCACTGTGCTCGGTCATGTCTGCGATACCAGTCGTGCCGGCGACGCGGTCGAAGTTTTCCTGCGGCCCGAGGCGCTGGCCATCGGAGACGGGGCCGAGGAAACAAGGCTCGACGGCACCGTCGACAGCCTGCTGTTCAACGGCGCCAGCTCCCGCATCCTGGTGCGGACGGAAAAGGGCCAGCTCCTCGAAATCGCCGATCCTCTGGCGGCCTCAAGCATCAGCCAGGGCGATGCCGTGGCGCTTTCCTGGCGCCCGGAACGCGCGCGCATCTTCGCCCGGAGGCACGCATGACGGGGCGCGATGCAGGGCGTTTGTCGCTGATTCTGCTGATGACACCTTTCGCGCTGTGGATCGGCCTGCTGATCCTGCTGCCGCAGATCGGCATCGGTTATGTCTCGCTGCGTGAAAAGGTGGGTTTCAATCAATATGAATACGGCTTCGCGAACTACGCGGCCTTTTTCAGCGAGCCGATCTACCGCAATACCCTGCTGCGCACAGCCTGGATCTCGATCCTGGTGACGATCCTGGCCTTGGTCATCGGATTTCCGGTGGCCTATTACATTGCCAAGGTTGCCCGAGAACGCAGCCGCGCCGCGTTGTTCCTGATGTGTCTCATCCCGCTCTGGGTCAGCGATCTGGTGCGCGCCTATGGATGGATCGTTCTGTTGCGCGAGACCGGGGTGATATCGACCACCCTTGTCAGCCTCGGGGTCATCGCCCAGCCGGTGGAAATGCTCTACAACGACATCACCGTCGTGATGGGTCTCGTCTACACGGTCATCCTGTTCATGATCGTGCCGCTGGTTTCCACCCTGCAGGGCATGGACGACGCAATGCTGGAGGCCGGCTACAATCTCGGCGGCTCGCGGTTCACCGTGTTCCGCCGCATCGTCGTGCCTTATGCGATGCCGGGGATCGTCTCGGGCTGCATCATCACCTTCATGCTGGCGGCCGGCAGCTATCTGACGCCAATCCTGCTGGGCGGCAAGAATTCCAGCTGGTTCACCGAGCAGATCTACAACCAGTTCATCACACGCTACAACTGGGAGGCGGGAGCAACCTTCGGCGTGCTGCTGCTGGGCTTCACCTCCCTCGTCGTCTGGGCGGGCCTGCGGCTTACCGGCCAGAGCCTTGCCACCACCGTCGCCAAGGAGTGAACCGATGCACACCCCGGCCCATCTCCTCTGGATCCACCGCGCCTATGTGCTGATCTTCTTCGTCTATCTGGTGGCGCCGCTCGTCGCCGCCGGCGCGTTCGCCTTCAACGATTCGCTTTTCCCTGCTCTGCCCTGGCAGGGCTTCACGCTCGACTGGTTCTTCTCGCCGAACGAACCGAAGCTCGGTCTGTTCCACGACGACAGGCTGCTGCGGGGGCTCGGCAATTCCGTCTATATTGGCGTGATCGTTGCCGCGTTGTCGGTCGCCGCCGGCACCTGCAACGCCTTCCTGTTCGTGCGCAAGAATTTCCCGTTCAAGTCGGCCCTCTACATCCTGATGGTCGTGCCGCTTGTCATCCCGGGCGTCATCCTCGGCATCTCGATCCTTGTCTTCGCCTCGATGATCGCCAATTTCGCTGACCGCGAACTTGGACTGTTCCTCACATGGCTGCGGCCGGGTATTCCGCTCGTGGTGTTCGGGCAGTTTTCCTTCCTGACGACGATCACCTCCCTGGTAATCGCTGCGAGATTGCAAAAGTTTGATGAATCCCTTGAGGAAGCCGCTTTCAATCTTGGAGCCAGCGGTCCGCGCGTGCTGCTGACAATAACCCTTCCTTTCCTGTTTCCGGCGCTGTTCTCCGCCTTTGTTGTCGCCTTTCTGGTGTCCTTCGAAAATTTCAATACGACGCTGATGCTGGTCGGCTCGGATGCCCCGCTGACGGTCACCATGTACGACCGTATGGTGAAAGTGGGCTCGACTCCTGTCCTGAACGCCGTATCGGTGGTGCTGATGTTCGGCTCGGGATTCCTTGCTTTGCTGAGTGTGTTTGTTCAGCGAGATCGCGCTTCACCCTAAATACAAATCCGCGTACCTTGCGGGTGATGCTAGATCGCTTCCGGTGAATTCCGGTTCACCGGAAGCGATCTGGATTCTTGTTTTTACCGCATTATCCGACGCCGAAACGACTTCGCTTCGGCTGGAAATGCTCTAGAAATCGACGGTGCGTGCGTAGAGCACATTCTCGTAGGCGGCCGTGCGCTCGGCCGTCGGGGGATAGATCCAGACCTCGTTGATCTCCTTCTTGACCGCCTTGGCATCGGCACCCGTGATCTCCACGTTCGAGTCCCAGCCGCGCGTGAAAATCGCGTTGTCGGGGCCGAGGTCGAGGCAGGTCACATAGACGGGCTGATCGTAGGGAAGCGTCGGCTCGCCAAGCAGGTCCGCCGCGGCGTTGTGTCCGGCAAAGGCACCCAGGCGGCGGGCATGCTGGCAGGACATGGCCGCATAGTTCCCCACCGTGTCGCTCTGCGCCTTGGCGGTGTCGCCGGTCGCGAAGATACGGCCTGCGCCGGGCACGCGCAGATCGGGTTCCACGATGACCCTGCCCAGTTTGTCGCGCTCGGCGGGCAGTTGCGTGGTCAGCGGCGAGGCGCGCATGCCGGCGGACCAGATCACCGTCAGGGTTTCGATCCGTTCGCCGTCGCTCAGCGTCACGCCGCTTTCGTCGAGTGCCGCGATGCCGACATTCAACCGGGTTTCCACGCCCAGCGCGCGCAGCCGCTCCTCGATGAAGGGGCGGGGACCGGTGCCCATCGCCGGCGCGACATGTTCAGACCGATCGACGATGATGACGCGGATATCCGCACCCTCGCCCAATATCTCGCGCAGGCGCCCCGGCAGCTCGGTGGCGACCTCCAGTCCGGTGAACCCGGCGCCGCCGACGACCACCGTGTTGCGTGCGGCCGATTCCGGTTTGTCCGCAAGGGCATGGAGGTGGCGATCCAGCGCCACCGCCTCGTGGAGCTGCGTGGCGGCGAAACCGAATTCGGCAAGACCCTGGATCGGCGGAGCAAAGCCATCGCTGCCTGCCGCGAGAACCAGCCGATCATAGGGCAGGGCGACCGTCGTGCCATTTCCCCCGGCAATCGTGACCGTCGATGCGGCGCTGTCGATCGTCTCGACACTGCCCTGATGGTAGCGGATGTCGGTGGCGGCGAACAGTTCGGTCAACGGTGCGACCATCTGTTCGGGCTTTCGTTCATAAAGCCGCGGGCGGATGACCATTTCCGGCCTGGGAGACACGACGGTGATCGCCAGTTCGTCCGGCGAGATGCCCTTTTCGTGGCGTAGCCGGGAGGCGCCCAGCGCCGCCATCGTTCCCGCAAAGCCGGAACCGATGATCACGATATTCCTGGACATAACATTTCTCCTAAGTCCTTGTTGAAGACAGCCGCGAAGCGAAGTGGCGATTTCCGTCGGCACGGGCCTTCGCGCGCGCAAGCATGCTCGCGCGGTGCACCGCGGGGCGATGGGAAAACGGTAGCGATCTGCGTTGCCGGGTGCTGCCTGTCGATCGTCCAGGCATGCATCGGATCGGGTTGCCGAGGGAGTATGCCGTCTTTGTCCCGGCCCTCTCTTTCCCCAACCGATCGGCAGCGTCTCTTGATGCCTTATCTATAATGAAAGCCGGGCGGAGGCATCCTATGCGAAGGTTCAGGTTGCTCTATCCGAAGAATGGCTCCAGCGACCCAGCAGGCGGCGAGCACCCCCCGAAATCCATCGCACCGCCGTATCTCCGGCCTATACAAAAGGCATAACCTGCCTGTCCGTCTGACGCGGCGGCGCCGGAGGTCGATACCGGGGATCGGCGAACGACTGCCTGACAGCCATGGATATTCGGGCGATCGGCCGGGGGCTGGAGGCATCGCCCGCAACGGTACTGACACAATGCCCCGCGCGATTTGGCGCGGGGCAAGATATCCGGAGCGCTTTCGCGCTTCTTCGAATCGCGAAAACGTTCCATTTTTCACACGCTTGCGGATGCAAGGCCGCTGCACAGCCTTGCCGGAATGCTTCAGCGCGAGTTCACCAGCCAGAAGTCCTGCCAGTCCTGCAACTTGGCAAAATCGTCCTGCGTCGTTTCCGAGTGGTTGACGTAGAGCCGGTCGATGACCTTCGCCACGCCCGACGCTTCGCCCTCGGGCATCTTGGCGTCGGTGTTGGTGGAGATCTTTCCGTCGCCGAGTTGCGGCGCCATGCCTTCCTCCGTCATCATGAAGCGGACGAAGAGCTTGGCGGTGTTCGGGCTTTTGGTGCCGCTGGCGATGACCGCCACGCGCGGGGTGAGCTGGCCGATCCAGGGCTTCATCTCCTTGCAGATGCCCATGCCGTAGCCGTCCTTCTTCGCGTCGCGGAAGATGGCGGCGCTGAGGAAGCCGATCGGCGGCTTTTCCTCCTTGGCGCCGACGATCGGCCCGACATCCGTGTCGCTCTTGGTGACCTTCGGCTTGTTCTGGGCCAGGCGCTTGACCCATTCGGCCGTCGCGCTCGCTTCGTCGGTCTTCAGCTCCTCGCCGAACTGCGCCTTGTAGGCCTCGCGCATCGCGGCGTCCTCGTGGGTCGCGAGCTGGTTGAACCAGAACATGGTTTCGTTGCGCAGCAGGGGGTCGGGAATGGCGACGCGACCCTTCCATTCCTCGGTCGTCAGCGCCCAGAGATTGTCGACGGGGCACGTATCGCCGTGAACGTCGGTGTTGTAGGCGAAGACCCAGGGGTTGTTGCTGGTGATCGCCGGGCTCTGGTATTGCGCCGGGATCTTGTCCTTGAGGTCCGGTGCAAGCCAGGAGACGCCGAAGCCCTGCGGCAGGATCTGCGACGTCACGGACGGCAGGTTGCTCATGTTGAAGACGTCGGTGCGCACGTTGCCGGCGGCCGCTTCGCGGGCGATGACCTGTTCCTGGTCCTGGCCGCTCATCTTCACGCCCGTCGCCTTCAGGCCGTATTTCTTCGAGAAGTTCTCGGCCATCGAGACGATCTTGCCGGTCGCGTCGATGACGGTGATCGGCTCTTCCTTCCTGGCTGCCTCGATCAGTGCCTCCAGCGAGTAGGTGCTGTCCGGGATGCCGATCTCGCTTGCCTCCTGCGCTGCGGCGCCGGCAAGGCCGATTGCCAGGACGCTGACGCCCGCGGCGATATGGATCGATGTCTTAAGCATGGTATTCCTCCGTTGCTTCTGATTGCGCATCCCCGTCGGGGGGAATGCGTTTCTTCTCCCGGTCGAAAAGATGAAGGTGCTGCCTTTCGACCCAGAAATGGATGCGGTTGCCCGCGGCCATGCGCGGGTTCTCGGTTGCGATGGCGAAGACGCGGCTGCCCTCAACGTCGAGTTCGACGATCCAGCTTCCGCCCGTCGGGACGATGTCGACGATGGTTCCCTGCGCGGCCGCATGCCGGGCGGCCTCCTCGTCGGCGAAGACGCCCAGCCGGATTGCCTCCGGCCGGATGCCGGCGGAGGCGACGGGCGCCGGATCGACGCGCAGATGCGCCAGCAGACGGTCAAGCCAGGCGTGCAGCGGTCCGGCCTCGCCCTGTCCCCGCTCGATGATGTTCATGGGAAGACTGCCGACGAATTCGGCGACGAAGCGGTTGGCGGGGCGCTCGTATATGTCGTCGGGCGTGCCGACCTGCTGCAACTCGCCCTCGCTCATCACCGCGATGGTGGTGGCGAGCGTCATCGCCTCCCACTGGTCGTGGGTAACGAAGACGATCGTCGAGCCCGCCTCGGCATGGATGCGTTTCAGTTCCGCCCGCATTTCGAGCCTGAGCTTGGCGTCGAGATTGGAGAGCGGCTCGTCGAGCAGGATGACCGAGGGGTTGAGCGCCAGCATGCGGGCGAGCGCCACGCGCTGCTGCTGGCCGCCGGAGAGCTGTGCGGGATAGCGGTCGGCATAGCGGGCGATGCCGAGTTTCGTCATGACCCGTTCGACGACGGCATCGCGTTCGGCTGCCGGTGTGTTGCGCAGGGTCAATCCGAAGGCGACGTTGTCGCGGATCGTCATGTGCGGCCAGAGCGCGTAGTTCTGGAAGACGAGGCCCATGTTGCGCTTCTCCGGTGCGGTGAAGACACCGTCCGCGACGGAGACGATCGGCTTGCCGTCGACAAGGATGCGCCCGTCGGTCGGATGCTCGAGGCCGGCGATCATGCGCAGTGTCGTCGTCTTGCCGCAGCCGGACGGGCCGAGCAGGCAGAGGAATTCCGAGGCGCCGATTTCCATGCTGAGATTGCCGATCGCGGCGGGGCCGCTGCGGCCATAGCTCTTGCGGATGTTTTCCAAGATGATGCTGGACATTATTTGCTTCCCATACCGTCTGAGAGGTTGGCCTTTCCGATCTTCTGGACGAGCATCGTGCCGGTGAAGGCGACGACGCAGAGCATCACGACCACGGCATTGGCAGCCTGGCTGTAGCCGTAGTCGACAAGGCGGATTGCGTAGGTGGTCAGGAGGTCCGTGCCGGGAACGGCGAGGACGACGACCAGGCTGAGGCCCTTGATGCCGGAAATGAACGGCAGCAGGATCGCCGAGACGAGCGCGCCGCGCTGGATCGGCAGGACGATGGAGCGCATGCGGCGGAACCAGCCGGCGCCGACGATCTGGCCGGCTTCCTCCGGCTCCCGGCCGAGCTGCATCATCGAGGAGATGCCGGCCCGCGAGGCGAAAGGCATCTGGTCCGCGAGAATGGCGAGGACGAGGATGACCGGCGTGCCGTAGAGCGCCGGCAGCGGCGGGCGGGCGACGGCGAACATCGAAAGATAGGCGGCGGCGAAGGCGATGCCGGGGACGAGATAGGGCAGGAAGGTGATCTGCCGCAGTGCCACGGAGACGAAGCCCACCGGCGAGCGGACCACGCTGTAGCCGACAAGCAGGCCGAGCAGCCCGGCGCCGATCGACGCGAGCCCCACCATCCAGACGGTGTTCCACAGCGCCAGCCAGAATTCGCCGGTGAGCAGGATTCCCTGGTGCAGGGCGGTGGTCCCGAGATCGGTGCCGATCCAGTAGTCGAGGGTGAAGTTGTCGAGGCTGAACGAACCGGGCACGCGCATCACCGTCGTCAGGGCCAGCGCGAAGAGGGGTATGCCCGCACTGACGACGAAGACCGCGACGGCCCAGGCGAGCGCCGGAACCTGCCATTTGCCCAGCGGTGTTCGCCGGACCATCGCGCCCTTCGAGCCGATGGTCACGAAGCGTTTGGCCTCTCTCAGAAGTCGCATGTCGATCACGATGGAGAGTGTGCCGAGCAGCACGATCATGCCGGCAAGCACGGCCGAGGCGCCCGCCTGGCTGGTCGATATCGTGCGGAACAGCGATGTGGCGAGCACGTCGAAACCGACCGGCACGCCGAGCACATAGGCGACGCCGAAATCGCCGAGGCACTTGGCGAAAATGAGCGTCGCGGCCGAGATCAACGAGGGCATCATCAGCGGGAGGACGATCCGGCGCGCGACGACGACAGGGCTGGCGCCGAGACTGCGCGCCGAATCCTCCAGCTGCGTGTCGAACTGCTTCAGCGCGTTGCCGAAGAGCAGGATGACGAAAGGCGCGTAATGCAGCGCCAGGATGAGCGCGATCGGCAGGGCGCCGTAGGACAGCCAGTCGGGCGGCGTGTAGCCGAAGGTCTCCATCCAGCCCGGCTGGCCGCCGGTCGTGCGGTTCTTGAAGAGGGTCAGCCAGGCCAGTGCGAAGGTCCAGGACGGCAGCATATAGGGCAGGAGCAGCGCGGTGGAGAACCACTTCCTGCCGATGAGGTCCGTGCGGCTGAGCATCCACCCGATGGGCCCGCCGACGAGGAAGGCGATGACGATCGCAGCCGCGGAGATGATGGCCGTGTGGGCGAGCGGCCACCAGAAGAGATCCCGCGATATGGGCGAGAGGAGCACGCGGTTCAGGTAGTAGAGGGTCAGGTCCCCGAGATCCTGCCGGGTGCGGGCAAGATCGGCGAAATGCACCGTCACCGCGTCGGCGAGCAGGAGCAGGACGGGGGCGAGGATGAGATAGCCGAAGACGACGAGCAGCAGGAGCGCGAGCAGCAGCGTCGGGTCGGCGCTGTTGACGCGGACGAGATAGGACAGTCTCTTCCAGGCAGGCCGGGGACGCAAAGGCTCCTCCGGCAAGGTGGTTTGCAGGGTCATGGGATCACTTCCGGTTTTGGACGGTGTCTTTGGGCTTCAGTCCGGCAGGGCGCCGACCGCGTCGTTTACCGCGCGCACCGTTCGCCAGGCCTCGTCGTAGCGGACGGGCAGGAACTGTTCGTCGCCGTTGAAGGCGGCCGTCATGTCCGGCGGGAAGCGGAAGGAGAAGAAGCATCTCTTCAATTCGCCCGCCAGTGCCGGATCGAGATCGTGGGCGTGGGCGAAGGCCGCCGTCGGAAAGAGAGGACTTTCATAGAGGACGCGAATGGCGGCGGGGTCGATCGCGCCGCGTTCCATCAGGCGCTGGAGAACGTCGGAGGCGACCGCCGCCATGTCGTAGTCGCCGGAAAGCACCCCCATGATCGACCTGTCATGCGCGCCGGACAGGATCGGCCGGTAGTCCGTGTCCGGGACGAGGCCTTCGGCGGGAAAGAGCGCACGCGGCGCGAGGTTGCCGGAATTTGAGGCGGCGGAGACATGGGCGACCCGCTTGCCCTTCAGGTCGGCGAGCGTTCGATAGGGCGAATCCGCCCGCACGATGGCGACGAGATGATAGCCCCGCACCTTGCCGCCCTGTCCTTTCGCGGCGAAGGGCACGGCGCCGGCCGTATTGACCGCCTCGACCGTCGGGCCGGTGGAAAAGCCGGCAAAATGCAGGCGACCGGCGCGCATGGCCGCGATTTCCGCCGGGACCGACTGGACCGGATAATAGACGATCTGGCGACCGAGGCAGGTCGCGAGGTGTTTCGTGAAGGGGCGGAACAGCTGCGCGTAGACGGCAGGATCCTCGATCGGGGCGAAGGCCCAGACGAGCGTGTCGGGATCGCGCAGCTTCGACCCGTCTGTCGGCAGGTCCGCGACGAGGTCCCCGTCGGCGTCGCAATAGGCCTGGTCGAGGGCGGCGCGCTGATGGCACGGTTTCGCATCGGCGGCGGCGCCGGTCGAAAGAAACGCGACCAGCATGCCCCATGCGGCAAGGCTGCGGTTGTATGTCATTTTCTCCTCCCGAAGGACTTTACCATCTCGCGTTCGGCAAAGCCCTTGCTGTAGGATGATGGGTATCGCGAAATTCCTGTCAGAGTCCTGTCAGCCTCATGCGCATCCTGGTCATAGAAGATTCCGTTGATATCGCCGAGGCGATCGAATCCAAACTCGTGCGGGCCGGGCATCATGTCACGCTGGCGCAGGACGGCATATCGGGCGAGGAACTGGCGATCCATGGCGAGTTCGACGTCGTGGTCCTCGACATCAACCTTCCGGCCCGCAGCGGTTTCGAGGTGATGGCGCACATGCGCGAACGCAGCTCCCCGACGCCGGTCCTGGTCATCACGGCGAGAAACCAGCTGGACGACAAGATCAGCCTGCTCGATCTCGGTGCCGACGACTATATCGTCAAGCCGTTCGATCTCGGTGAGCTCGAGGCGCGGCTGAGGGCCGTCACGCGCCGCCACAGGGGCCTTGCCAAATCCGTGATCCGCATCGGCGTGCTGGAGGTCGACCTGTCCTCGCGCGCCGCGAAGGTGGACGGCAGGCCGCTCGAGCTGGGGCGCCGGGAATTCGAGGTGCTGGAAACGCTTGCCTCGCATGCCGGCAACACCGTCAGCAAGGACCGGCTCTACCTGAAGCTCTTCGGCCACGACGACGTCGGAACGCCCAATGCCGTCGAACTGCTGGTTTCCCGCGTGCGCAAGAAGCTGGAAGCCGTGGATGTCGAGATCGTCACCCATCGCGGGGCCGGCTACATGCTGCGCGTCAGGGACGATGCGGTGATCTGATGGCGCGCTTGTCGATCGAGCGGCGGCTGCTCATCACCACGGCCTGTCTTTTCCTCGTCATCGGCAGCGTCCTCGCCCTGACGGTGCGCGCCTATGCCCGCCGCGCGGCCGACGAGGCGTTCGACCGCGTGCTCACGGCCTCGGCCCTCGCCATAGCCGACACGGTCGGCATCGAGGAGGGCGCCGTCACCGTCGACATTCCCTATTCGGCCTTCGCCATCCTCGGCACTTCCCGTCTCAACCGGGTCTTCTACCGGGTCACGGCGCCGGACGGCAGCCTCGTGACCGGCTCGCCGATCCTGGCCCTCGACATACCGGTCGCCGAGGACGGGATGCTGCATCTTCACGATTCGGTCTACAGGGGAGACCCGGTACGCATCGCATCGGTGCGGCGCTACCGCGCTGATCCCGCGACGGGGACCGGCGGCTGGATCGGCGTCATGGTGGCCGAAACGCGGGAGGCCCGCCGGGAACTCGCCGGGCAGCTGACCTTCAACGGCATGCTGCCGGCCGTGGCGATCGCGCTCCTGTCCGGCGGCCTCATCCTCGTGTCCGTGCGGTCGGCCTTCTCGCCGCTGCGTCTCATCGAAAGCAATCTCAGGGCGCGGCGCCCGTCGGATCTCAGCCGGATCGAGCGGGAAGTGCCGGCCGAGGTCTCGGCGCTGGTGTCCGCGCTGAACGAATTCATGGACCGGCTGGGCTCCGTGCTGGACGGCGTCAAGCGCGTCACCGCCGATGCTGCCCATCAGCTGCGCACGCCGCTCGCGGCCATCCAGGCGCAGGCCGAGGTGGGCCTCGAAGAGGCGCAGGAACCCAAGGTGCGCCGCCGCCTGTCGCGCATCCACCACAATGCCCGCGAGGCGGGGCTGCTCGCCAACATGCTGCTTTCCGACGCAACGACGATGCATCGCCTCGAAACGCAGGAGCGCGAGATCGTCGACTTCGGCGATGCCGTCCGGGATGCCTTGCAGATGCTGCGGGCCGAAAGCGCCTATGCGCCTCTGATGCGATCGCTGGTCCTCGTCCTGCAAGAGGCGCCCGTTCCCGTCGTCGCCGAGCCGGTCGTGCTGCGGGAAATGGTGCGCAACGTCGTCGAGAACGCCTTCATCCATGCGCCCGGTCCGACGGATGTGTGCCTTGCCGTCGCGGACGAGCGTGCGACCCTCCAGGTCATGGACAGGGGGCCGGGCATACCGGACGCGGCCAAGGACAAGGTGTTCCAGCGTTTCGCGCGGGCGGATTCCCCACATCCCGGAACGGGGCTCGGCCTTGCCATAGCCAAGGATGTTGCCGTGGCTTTCGGCGGCTCGATTTCCGTTGCCGACCGTGCGGGTGGCGGTCTTGTCGTGGCGGTGGTGCTGCCGGTCGCGGCAAGAAGCGAGGGGATGTGATGCAAAACGCCCTGCTGCTGCGGAATGTGGCGCTCTCCCTCCTGCTGATCGGCTGGATGCTGCCGATGCCCGCGATGGCGCAGGTCCGGGCGGTCCGGCTTGCCGGCGTCATTGCCGAGGAACGTATCGCGCCCCTGATGGCCGCACTTGCCGCCCGGCTGCCCGGGGCGGATCTCTCCTATGTCCGGCTTTCGTCCGCACAGATCGCCTCGGGCGCAAAACGCGAGAACGCGCCCTTCGACATCGCCCTGTTCTCCTCACCGGACATCGCGGTCTCCGTCGCCAACGAGGGCTATGCCGCCGCAGACGAACCCGCCGGCATCGCGGCGGATGCGCAATGGCGCCACGAAGTGTTCGGCTTCTGGTCCGATCCGGCCGTCATGGTCCTGCGGCAGGCCGCGTTTCCCGATCGCATGCCCCGCACCCGCATCGAGCTCGTGCGTGCGCTGGAGCAGAACAACGACCGGTTCTCGCGCCGTGTCGGCATCGTCAATATCGGCATAGACGATGTCAGCTATCTGCTGGCCTCGCAGGATTCCATCCGCACCTCGCTCTACTGGCGGCTGATGCGCGCCTTCGGTGCCGCAAGCGCGCGGATCTACGATACGACGGACGATCTGCTGGCCGCGTTCCGGGCTGGCGAGGTCGATGTTCTCTACAACGTGCCCCTGTCGGCCCTGTCGGCGGGCGGTGCGATGGCGCAGGGCGTGCAGATCGCCGTGCCGCAGGACTATGTGCTCGCGGTTCCGTGGACCGTGCTGATGCCGAAGGGCGCGGCGAACCTTCGCGGCGCGCGCATCGTCCTTCACGCGCTGCATTCGGCTGAGATCAAGCCGGCGCTCGCCGCGACCGGGTTCAGCTATCCGGCGGATTTCACGGCCTTCGACAGCCTGCAGAGGATCGAACTCGGCCCCGAGCTTCTGGTGTTTCGCGACACGATAAAACGCACCAAGTTCCTCGATATCTGGTTCCAGATGGTCGTGAACTGACACTGCCGCTGACGTATCCAGGGATCAAAAAGCCTTGCTGGAGGTGATGGGGGAGCAGGAACAGGCGGCCGTCTTTCGGCTGGCCTTGCCGAGTTGCGCTGCCCCTTTGATCGCCGCGCCGGAAATGCTCTAGACACAGGCAGTTGCCATGATTTCCAGCCGGATGCCGGTGGACAGGAGATCCGTGACGACGGTTGCACGGACGGGGTAGGGGGCGGAGAAGAACTCCCGGTAGACGCGATTCATGCCGGGCGCGTCCGCCTTGTCGATAAGGTAGGCCTGGACCTGAACGACATCCGCCAGCGTGCCGCCCGCCGCTTCGATCGCCTGTTGCAGGTTGCGGAAGACCTGGCGGGCCTGTGCCTCGATATCGCCCGTGACAAGCTCGCCCGTTTGCGGGTTCTTGGCGATATGGGCGGAGCGGACGATGCGGCCGGCCTTCACCGTGCCGCTGAGCGGCGCCTTCGAGGCGGCGATCCCGGTTTCGACTTTCTCGAACATGTGTGCCCCTCACACGGCCTTGCCAAGCGCGGCATGGGCGAGGATCTCGATGCGCAGGCCCTCGGACAGGAGCGCCTTGACGACGACGGTCGCCCGGACGGGATAGGGTTCGCTGAAGAACTCCGCATAGACGCGGTTCATTCCGGCGGCGTCTGCCCTGTCGATGAGGAAGACCTGGACCTGCACGACATCGGCCAGCGTGCCGCCGGCCGCGCGCATGGCGATGGCGAGGTTCTCCAGCGTTCGGCGGGTCTGGGTCTCGATGTCGCCGGTGACGAGATCGCCGGTCACCGGATCCTCGGAAACGTGGACCGACCAGACGAGATTGCCGGCGCGGACGACTTCGCTGACCGGTACGTCTGACGGGTCGGACCCGGTATCGATGGCTTCAAACATTCTCTTCTCCAATGGGGAACCGGCTCATTCCGGCCGTGCGTCGAAACGGGTTACGAATTTCGTGTTGAGATAGCCGTCGAAGGTTTCCATGCCGCCTTCGCTGCCGTAGCCGCTGTCGTTGATGCCGCCGAACGGCGTTTCGGGCAAGGCGAGGCCGAAATGGTTGATGCTGACCATGCCAGCGGCAAGCGCCTTCGCGGCATGCTGCGCTCTGCTGCCGGAGCCGGTGAAGACATAGGAGGCAAGGCCGAAGGGCAGGCTGTTGGCGCGGCGGATGACTTCGTCGAAGCCGGAAAACGGCGTGACGACGGCGATGGGGCCGAAAGGTTCCTCGTTCATCAGCCGCAGGGCATCCGAACCGCCTGCCACCACGGTCGGCGCGTAGAAGAAGCCGGCATTGCCGATACGCCCGCCGCCCGTGACGATCTGCGCGCCGCGCTCGCGTCATCCGCAGGCACTGCCCGGACTACCGGTTCGAGCTCGGCAAGGCCAAGCTTCTGCGCGATGGCAAGGACGTCCTCGTCATCGCCTCGGGCTTCATGACGATGCGGGCGCTGGATGCTGCCGTCGAGTTGGAGGCGCAGGGCATTTCCACGGCCGTGCTCCATTGCCCGACGATTAAGCCGCTCGACACGGAAACGATCCTCGCGGAAGCCGGCAAGGGCGGCCGCCTCGTCGTGACGGCGGAAAACCATACCAGGGTCGGCGGTCTCGGCGAGGCCGTGGCCTCGACGCTGCTGACGAACGGCGTGACGCCGTCCTTCCGCATGATCGGCCTGCCGGACCGCTTCCTCGACGCCGGCGCGCTTCCGACGCTGCATGACCGCTACGGCATTTCGACCGCCGCCATGATCACGCAGATCCGCGGCTGGCTCTGACATTCATTTCAACGGACAGGCGCCGCGGCGGGACCGGGCGCAGACATCAAGGAGAAACGTCATGGGTACTGCTCTGCTGCAGGGCAAAATCGCTATCGTCACGGGCGCCGCTTCCAAGCGCGGCCTCGGAAAGGCCACGGCCAGGCTTTTCGCCGAGCATGGTGCGACCGTCGCCATCCTCGATCTCGATGAAGCCGCCGCGAAGGAGGCCGCCGCCGACCTCGGTCCGCAACATGTCGGTATGGCCTGCAACGTCACCGACCTCGAAGGCGTGAAGAAAGTCTTTGACGCGCTGGCGGAGAAGTGGGGGCAGATCGACATCCTCGTCAACAATGCCGGCATCACCCAGCCGCTGAAGATCATGGACATCGCACCGAAGAATTACGATGCGGTGCTCGACGTGAACCTGCGCGGCACGCTTTACTGCAGCCAGGCAGCCATCCCGCACATGCGTTCGCGCAAGGAAGGCAAGATCGTCAACCTGTCCTCGGTTTCCGCCCAGCGCGGCGGCGGCATCTTCGGCGGACCGCACTATTCCGCCGCGAAGGCCGGTGTGCTCGGCCTCACCAAGGCGATGGCCCGCGAACTGGCGCCCGACAATGTCCGCGTCAACGCGATCTGCCCCGGTTTCATCGCGACCGACATCACCGGCGGCCTGCTGACCCCCGACAAGCTGGAGGAAATCAAGGCCGGCATCCCGATGGGTCGCGCCGGAACGGCGGACGACGTGGCGGGTTGCGCCCTGTTCCTCGCCTCCGACCTTTCGGCCTATGTCACCGGCTCGGAAGTCGACGTGAACGGCGGCTCGCTCATTCACTGAACCTGTCTGGCACTGAACCTGTCTGGCCGGCGCGCTTTCGGGCGCCGGCCGCATTTCGGGAGGACCCCATGAAACTGGGTTTGGGAAGCTATGCCTTCCGCTGGTCGATCGGCATCAAGGACCTGCAGCCGGCAAAACCGATGACGGCGATGGAGGTGCTGGAGATCGCCCACGATCACGGCCTGGCGCTCGTGCAATATGCCGACAACCTGCCGCTCGACCGGCTGACGCCGGAAGACCATCTCGCCCTCAAGGCGCGTGCCGACAGCTACGGCATGGCGCTCGAACTCGGCACGCAATCCTTCGACGCCGAGGAGCTGGCCCGCTATATCCCGATCGGCGAGCGTATCGGCTCGAAGATCCTGCGCGTGGCGCTCGATGCCGAGGATGCGCTGATCCCCGTGCCGGAACTTGCGGCCCAGATTCGCGAGCTCCTGCCGGACGGCAAGCGCGCCGGCCTTCGCTTCGCCATCGAGAACCATTTCAACTATCCATCCCCGCGCATGGTCGAGCTTCTCGATGCGGTGGCGGATGACGCGCTCGGCGTCTGCCTGGATGTCGCCAATTCCATCTGCGCCGGCGAATGGCCGATGACGACGGTCAGGATGCTCGCGCCCTATACGATAAACCTGCATCTGAAGGACTACGAGATCACGCCGGATCCCTATGGCGTCGGCTTCCGGATCCACGGGACGCCCCTGTCCGAGGGCAGGGCCGAGATCGGGGAGATCCTTGGTGCGCTCGCCCATTGCCCGGATGATATGAGCGTCATCCTGGAACATTGGCTGCCGCAGAGCGCCGATATGGAGGAAACGCGGCGGCTGGAACGCGCGTGGCTGGGTCGTACCGTCGCCGCCGCCAAGCGGCTGGTGCCCGGCAACCACCAGGCCTGAGGCCATCCGCCAGGAAGTGACATCGCGGCCGGACCTGACCGGCGGCGGACGTTTGTGCGTCCGGCAGGAGGAGTTCCCATGACGATCAAGACGAAGAAGCTTATCAATGCCCCCGAGGACATCATCCCCGAATTCATCGAGGGCCTTGTCGGGGCCTTTCCCGACCTTCTGACGGTCGAAGGCCCGACCGGCCGGGCCGTGGTGGCGCGGCACGGTCCGCGCGACGGCAAGGTGGGCATCGTCATCGGCGGCGGTTCCGGCCATGAGCCGGCCTTCGCCGGCTACGTCGGACGCGGCCTTGCCGATGCCGCCGCCGTCGGCAACGTCTTCGCCTCGCCTCGCCTTCGCCGCAGCAGATCCTCGACGCGGGGCGCGCCGCCGACGGCGGGGCAGGGGTCGTGTTCCTCTACGGCAATTATACCGGGGATGTCCTGAACTTCACGATGGCGGCGGAGGACCTGGTCGCCGAGGGCACCCCCGTGCGTCATATTGCGGTTACGGACGACATCGCCTCCGCGCCCTATGCGCGGCGGGCAGAGCGCCGCGGGGTTGCCGGCGACTTCTTCGTCTTCAAATGCGCTGGCGCCGCCGCCGACCGGGGAGAACCGCTCGAGCGGGTGGAGGCGCTGGCGCGCCTTGCCAACGAGAACTGCCGTTCGATGGGTGTGGCGCTCGGGGCCTGCTCGCTGCCGCAGACCTGCACGCCGAATTTCGAGATCGGGCCGCAGGACATGGAAATCGGCATGGGGATCCACGGCGAGCCGGGCATGCGCCGCGCGCCGCTCGCCAGCGCCGATACCGTCGCCGACCTCCTGATGGAGCCGATCCTCGCCGAGCTCGGCCTTGGCAAGGGCGACCGGGTTGCCGTGCTTGTCAACGGGCTGGGCGCGACCACACAGCTCGAACTCTTCCTGCTTTTCCGCCGCGTGCGCCGCATTCTCGCGGAGAAAAACGTCGAGATCTACGCCCGGTGGGTCGGCGAATATGCGACATCACTGGAAATGGCCGGCGCCTCGGTGACGCTGCTCAAGCTCGATGAAACACTGGTTTCGCTGCTCGATCATCCCTGCCACACCCCGGCGCTGACGGTCGGCGCAGAGCCTGTTCCCCCGGCTGGCGCGACGCGCAGCGCACGGCAGGTGCGGGCGGCAAAGGCAACGGCCGTGCAGGACCGGGCCTCTCTCGAGACGAGCGGAAGCATCACGCCGGAAAGCTTCCGCGCAATGATGGCCAACATTGCCAAGGCCATACGGCAGAACCGGGACTGGCTCTCCCAGCTAGACGGCGTCATCGGCGATGGCGACCACGGCATTACCATGGATATCGGCTGGACGGCGGTGACGGCTGAATTATCCGGGCTGTCTCCCGATGCAACGATATCCGAGACCTGCCATGTGACGGCCCAGGCATTTCTGAGCGCAGTCGGCGCATCGTCGGGGCCGCTCTATGCCGGTGCGTTCCAGAGCGCGGGCGCCGCCGTTTCCGAACGGTTGAATCTCGACGGGCCGGCAATCGCCGCCTGGATCGATGGCATGAGCAACGGCATCCTCGCCCGCGGCGGGGCGAAACCGGGTGACAAAACCATGCTTGACGCATGGGTGCCGGCGGCCAAAGCTGCGATCGCGGCCGCCGACAAAGGGGCAGATGAGAGGGCCGTGTTGAAGGCCGCGGCCGCGGCAGCCCGCGCCGGCATGGAGCATACGGCGGAACTCGAAAGTCGAAGGGGACGTTCGGCCAAGCTGGGCGCGCGTTCGCTCGGTCATGTCGATCCTGGCGCCGCCTCCGCAGCCATTGTCCTGGCCGCGATGTCGGAGGCTTGAATGGCCCGGCCGGCATTCCGCTTTTCGCCGGCAACCGCCGGGTTTCCTTTCTTTGATATTGAACGGCGATTCAATATGTATTGACTCTCGATTCAAAATCTCCGTAGCTTGCACGATCGGAACCCCCGTGGAACGGCAGGAGCGGACATATGCAGCGCATCAGGTTCGTCGATCGCATGGCGTCAGGCCGGGTCTCCCGGCGCGATGTTCTGAAAAGTGCCGCGGCCTTCGGCGTCGGCATAACCCTCATGCCCCGGCTCTCGCGGGCAGCCGAGGTTCTCACCTGTCTCGAATGGACCGGATACGACACGCAGGAATATTTCGAGTCCTATGTCGGCAAACACGGGGCCGGACCGAATTTCTCGACCTTCGCCGGCGAGGAAGAGGCCCTTGCCAAGGTGAGGGCGGGTTTTGCCGCCGATGTCATGCATCCCTGCAATTATTCCGTCGGCCGCTTCGTCGAGGCGGGATTGACCGTGCCGATCGACACCACGCGCCTTTCCAACTGGAAGGACGTCTTTCCCGCCCTGCAGACCGCCGCGGGCGTCGTGGTCGACGGCAATGTCGTCATGGCGCCGGCCGACTGGGGCAATGCCAGCATCGCCTACCGGCCGGACCTGATCGGCGATGCCTTCAAGGATGGCGAGACCTGGGGGATATTCTACGACGACGCCTTTGCCGGCAAGGTCTCGATGCTCGACGATCCCCTGGTCATTGCGATCGGGCAGATGGTCAAGGGCATGGGATATCGGGAGGCCAATCTCCTTGTCGGCGAAAAGCTTCAGGCGGCCAAGGCGTTCGGCGCCAAGGCGGTCAACAACAGCCGTTTCCTGTGGACCGATGCGACGGAACTTCAGCAGGGCCTCGCCTCCGGCGAGATCGTCGCGGCCTATGCCTGGAACGACACGGTGAAGAACCTGAAGGCGCAAGGTATCGACGCCGTCTATGCCAAGCCGAAGGAAGGCTATTTCACCTGGTTCTGCGGCATGACGATCCTCAATTCCGGCAAGGCCGATGCCGCGCTCGCCTATGATTTCATCGATGCCTGGCTTTCTCCCGAAACCGGCAAGACGCTGATCGAAGGCTCCGGCTACGGCCATGCCAACATGAAGTCCTTCGAAATATCCGATCCCGAAATGGTCAAGTCCATGGGCATCACCGATCCCGTCGAGCACATGAAGAACGCGATCCTGTTCGAACCGCAACCGAGTGCCGTCGTCAACGAGCAGACGAAGGTCTGGGAGGAAATCAAGGCGCTGAAACTCTAGGAGGGCGTCATGGGGCAGGGCGCGCGCCGCAACGCCATTGGGCAGGTCCGCTCGACGGTCGGTTATGGCCTTGTCGCGGTTCTCGTGTTCATCCTCGTCGCGCCGCTTCTGGCGCTCCTGACGCTGAGTTTCTGGACGCAGACCGGCTTTGCGATCGACACGACGCCGACGCTGGCGAACTACTGGAGCCTGATCGAACCATCGCAGACGCCGACGGTCTATTTCGGCATTCCCTTTCCGCTTGCCAACCCGGTTCCGGCCATCCTGCTTCTGAAATCGCTCCTCATGTCGCTGACGGCGACGGTGGCCGTTCTGCTCGTCGCCTATCCGATGGCCTATTTCCTCGCCTTCCGCGTGACGAAATACAAGGTCGTCTGGATGATCCTGATCACCATTCCCTTCTGGACCAGCTATCTGCTCCGGGTCTTTGCCTGGAAGATCGTGCTCGGCTTCAACGGTGCCATCAATTCCGGCCTGATCAGCCTCGGCGTCATCGCCAAGCCGCTCGAATTCCTGCTCTACAATCCCGTCGCCGTCACGCTGACGCTGACCCACGCCTGGGTGACGTTCGCGATCCTGCCGATCTACGTTTCGCTGGAGAAGGTCGACAGGACGCTGCTGGAGGCCGCAACCGATCTCGGCGACAGCCGCTGGGCGCGCTTCCGGCGCATCACGCTGCCCCTCTCGCTGCCCGGCGTCGTCTCGGCGGCGCTTCTGGTGTTCGTTCCCACGGTCGGTGACTATGTGACGCCGACGCTCGTCGGCGGACCGGGCGGCACGATGATCGGCAATGCCATCCAGACGCTGTTCTTCAAGCAGGACAATGCGCCGCTGGGGGCTGCTGTCGCCATCGTCATGATGTTGGCGATCGGGATCTTCTGCCTCGTCTTCCTCTGGGCCATCGGCTATCGCAAGCTGCGCGAACGGAGTGGGTCAGCATGAGCCGCCGCTTTCGTTTCCTCAGCCTCTATGCGGTTTTCTTTCTCGTCTTCCTGTATGCGCCGACGATCCTGCTGCCGCTTTTCTCGTTCAACGACAACACATTCGCCGTCTTCCCGCTGAAGGCCTTCACCGTCAAGCACTACGGCGCGATGTTCACCAACGGGGCGATGCTGGGAGCGCTTGCAAACAGCCTCATCGTCGGGGCCGTCTCCGCCGTCACCGCGACCGCCATCGGCATTCCGTTGGCGATCGCGCTCGCCCGCCGGCTGCTGCCGGCCTCGAACTTCCTGCTTGCAACGGTCATGTTGCCGCTCGTCGTACCGTCGATCATCTTCGCGGTCGCCTTCCTCGTCATTCTGGTGCGCATCCTCAAGATCGACCTGTCGCTCTGGTCGATCACTATTGCCCATGTCTTCCTGTGCCTGCCCTTTTCCGTCATGGTGCTGATGTCGCGCCTCGACGGGCTCGACAGGAGCCTGGAGGAAGCCTCGCGGGATCTTGGCGAAACCGCACTCGGCACTTTCCGGCGCGTGACGCTGCCGCTAATCCTGCCGGCGGTCATATCGAGCCTTCTCCTGTGCTTCATTACCTCCTTCGACGAATTCGTGCTGGCTTTCTTCCTCAGCGGCACGCAACCGACCCTGCCGGTCTTCCTCTATGGCCAGCTTCGCTTTCCCAACAAGCTGCCGCCGATGCTGGCGCTCGGCTCCGTCATTCTCATCGTTTCCACGCTGCTCGTCATCCTCTCGGAAGTCATCCGCCGGCGCGGTGCTGCCGGCCTGAAACCCGAGGATGCGTGACGCACGACCAAATGGAGGCCCATGCATGGCACAGCCGGACCTGATCGTCGTGAATGCCGATATTCTCACCATGGACCCGCTGGTCCCGCGCGCCGAAGCGCTGGCGGTCGTGGCCGGCAAGGTCTGCACCCTTGGCTCGACCCGGGAAATCCGCGCGCTTGCAGGGCCGTCGACACGCATCGTCGATGCCGGCGGGCGGCTCGTCCTGCCGGGTTTCCAGGACACGCATATCCACCTGCAGGATTCCGGCTACCAGTACGGCATGACGGCCGATCTCGATGACGCGCGCACGCTTGCCGGGCTTCAGGGTATCCTGGCGGCCTTTGCCGCGGACAGGCCCGGCGACGGCTGGGTGAAGGGCGTCGGCTGGTACACCGGCATCTTCACCGATCACAATCTCGACCGGCATGTGCTCGATGCGGCCGTGCCGGACCGGCCCTGCTTCATTCTCGCCTCCGACGGTCACAATGCCTGTCTCAATTCCAGAGCAATCGAGAGCATCGGCCTTAGGAAAGGCACCGCCGATCCGCTGAACGGCCATTTCGTCCTCGATGAAGCGGGCATGCCCACCGGCATGCTGCATGAAAGCGCCGTGGACTGGGCCACGGACCGCATGCCCGAAGTGACGGATGCAAACTATGCCGACGGCGTGCGCTACGGCCAGGCGCTGTGCAACCGACACGGCATCACGGGGGTGCTGGATGCGCTGGTCGAAGAGCGCCACGCCCGCGTCTACCGCAGCCTTGCGGAGAGCGGCGAGCTAACCGTCCGGATCTGCGCCACTGCCAAGGTGTTCCCCGAGGAGGCGACGGCGGATGCGCTTGCCCGCGTCGAGACCCTGCGCCGCGCCAACCAGCTCGACATGTTCCGTATCCACTCCGCGAAATTCTTCCTCGACGGCGTGCTGGAGAACCGAACGGCCGCGATGCTGGAGGACTATTCCGACGGGATCGGCGGCAATGCACCGCTGATGTTCGGCTACGAACAGGTCAAGGAGCTCTTCGCTGCCTTCGATGCCGCGCGCTTCCAGATCCACGTTCATGCCATCGGCGATGGCGCCGTTCACGCCGCGCTCGACGGGCTGGAGGCCGCGAAGGAGGCCAATGGCCTCTGGCCGAGCCTGCATCAGATCGCCCATATCCAATGCATCGATCCGGCCGATATCCCCCGTTTCGCCGCGCTCGGCGCCGTCGCCAACCTCCAGTCGCTCTGGGCACGCCATGAGCCGTCCGTCACGGATGTCGCCCTGCCGATGGTGGGCGAAGCGCGCGGAAACTGGATCTACGCCTTCCGATCCCTTATCGATGCCGGCGCGATGCACACGCTCTCCAGCGACTGGGGCGTCTCGACCCTCAATCCGTTCCAGATCATGGAGACCGCGCTGACCCGCCAGCCGCCGCGCAGGAACGGCGATCACCCGGTCTTCCTGCCCCAGGAGCGCCTGACGCGCGAACAGTGCATCAAAGGCTATACCACCCACGCTGCCGCCTCTGCCTGGCGTGCCGAGACGACAGGGTCCCTTTCGGTCGGCAGGTTCGCCGACCTGATCGTGCTCGACCGCGACATCCTCACCTGCGACGTCTACGACATCGGCGACACGCAAGTGCTTCTGACGCTGCTCGGCGGCAGGGAAGTCCACCGTTCGACGATGTTCGAGGGTTAGCCTACCCTGGCAGCTTAAAGGAATGGCGCCCGACATGGCGCTGGCAGCGCGAACATCGGATTTGCGCGCCGTACAGGATCGCTTCGGCTGGGAATGTAATATCTCCTTGTTTTTGTCGCATTGTCCGGCGCCGAGGCGACTTCGCCTCGGCTGGAAATGCTCTAGCCATGCCAGTGCGAGCAGCGGATGACGCTGCAGAAGTTGCCCGGGTGAAAGTGCGGCTCCTTGTCGGCGATCACGTCGGCCTTCACATTGCCGAAGGTGGTTGCAGGCTTGTGCCTGATGCCGTCGTAGAAGGCCTGGATGATGTCCTCCTTGAATTGCGGCGTGCGCGGGAAAGCCTTTACGACGGCCTCGCGTTCGGCATCGGAATATTGCTTGTAGGTGAGGCCGAGCACGTCCATCTCGACGCCGGCGGTGACAAGGGCGACGACAGGATGCATGTGCTGCGGCACGCCCGGCGTGGTGTGGAGCGCGATGGCGGTCCAGACCGTATAGGCTTTCTCCTCCGAGATGCCGTGGCCACGCAGGAAGTCGCGGGCGGCATGGGCGCCGTCGACCTCGAAGCGCTCGTGCTGGCTGCTGTGGCTCGGCATCAGGCCGATATCGTGGAACATTGCGCCGGCATAAAGCAGTTCGCGGTCGAACTTCAGGCCGCGCTGAACGCCGGCAAGAGCCCCGAAATGGTAGACACGGCTCGAATGGTTGAAGAGCAGTTCCGTCTCGGTATCGCGGATGAACTCCGTGATGGCCCGGGCCAGTTTGGTGTCCGGAATTGCTGCATCCTTGGCGATGGGTGACATGGCTTTCTCCTGCGCTTTCTACTCGCCATCAGGATAGGAAACGGCTATTTTGTCTGCAATTGACGGAATACGTCGAATAGGGACAAATACGGTTCGAACCGGACACAGGCAGATGAAGACAAGGACGATCGTGGTGGTGGCGCTGCCCGGTGTGCAGCTTCTCGACGTTTCGGGGCCGCTCGATGTTTTCGCCGAGGCCAATGCCCAGGCGGGATGCGAAGCCTATCGGCTTGTCTTGGCCGCGGGCGAGGCGGGGCCGCTGCGCAGTTCCTCCGGCGTCAAAATCATGCCCGACCAGGCCATTGGGCCTGGCTTCCGGGGCGCGATTGATACGCTTCTCGTCGCTGGCTGCCCGAATGCTGCCGTCATGCCGGCGGACAGGGCGGTCATCGACTGGCTACGGCAGCAGGCGCCCCTGGCCCGGCGCTACGGCTCGGTGTGCAGCGGCGCCTTCTTCCTTGCCGCAGCAGGCCTCCTGGATGGCCGTCGCGTCACCACGCACTGGGCGGTGGCGGACCAGCTTGCAGAACGGTTTCCCGCCATCCATGTGGATGCAGATGCGATCCATGTCAGCGACGGACCACTGCGCACGGCGGCGGGCGTGACCGCGGGGCTCGACCTTGCATTATCGTTGGTCGAGGAAGACCTCGGTCGCGACATTGCCATGCGCGTTGCAAGCCAGCTGGTGATGTTCTTCAAGCGGCCCGGCGGGCAGCTGCAGTTCAGCCGAAAGGGAGAGGCTGTTCCGGCCGGACGCGCGGCGCTGCAGGAGTTGCAGCGCTGGGTGGCGGCCAATCCCGGCCTCGACCACAGCATCGCCAATCTCGCAAAGCGCCTGGACCTCAGCCCAAGGCACTTCGCGCGGCTGTTCCGCAGCGAAGTGGGCGTCACGCCCGCAAGCTGGGTGGAAGAGGCGCGCGTCAATGCGGCGCGACAGCTTCTCGAACGGGGGCAGGATGCCCCAAAGCAGGTTGCTGCCCGCTGCGGTTTCGCCGACGCCGATACCCTGCGCCGCGCTTTTGCCCGCCATGTCGGGGTGACGCCGGCCGAGTACCGGAAGCGGTTTGCTGCAAGGATCGGGCATTAGGGCGCGGGGGGCGACAACTTGGCTCTTGAAATCGCCGCAATGAAAGGCCATGTCGGGGTCATGTGCATGGATACGTTTATCAAGATATCGCGGCTGATCGATCAAGCACGCTCCGTTCCCCGGAGCCGGCAATCCTGAACCTGTAACGCCGCCGCAGACCCCGCCGCTCCGGGAACCACACGACCAAACAGTGCGGTTCATTTGCGCCTCTATCGGGCGCATCGATGGAGCGTATCCATGTCCTTGTCCCGCCTTTCCCGTATCTGTCTTTCCTGCGACCGGCCCCAGCCGCGGGCCGCCGCCCGTTGCCCCTGGTGCCGAACGCCCGTCGCCACCGTCCCGCGCAGCGCGTCCAGCCTGTTGCGGAGGGCCTGGCGATGAACGCGGCAGCGAAGGTGACGGAACATGTCTCCAGTGCCGACATGCCCGGCGAAAGGCGTCAGGTCGGCGTCCTTCCCTGGCGCGTCCAGCGTAATGGCGAGATGAGGATATTGCTCATCACCTCGCGCGGACGCGGACGATGGATCGTGCCCAAGGGGTGGCCGGTGAAGGGATCTCCGCTCCTTGTGGCGGCCTCGCGCGAAGCCTTCGAGGAGGCTGGGGTCATCGGCGACCTTTCACCGGCGCCGGTGACGACCTATCGATACCAGAAGGTTCTGGACGACGGCTCACAGGCACGCTGCCGCGTCGCGGTGTTCGCCATGAACGTGCGCGGTACGCTCAGTCACTGGCGGGAAAAGGGACAAAGAAAGCGGCAATGGTTTTCGCTTGAACAGGCGGCAGACAGGCTGAACGATGCCGAACTCGCCGCCTTCGTGCGGACGCTCGATGACCAACCTGAGCGCCTTGAACCTTTCCGCTGCACGGGCGGTAGAATGCCGCCGCCCGACGCGCGGCAGACGATCGGGGGGTGAGCGATGTCGATGTCTTCGACAGGCCCGGCACGCCGACGGCGGCTTCCCGTTCGCCTCATCCACAGGGTCAGTGCCGGACGCTGATTGCCTGGCGTCCCTACCTGCCACGGCAAGAGTGACGCCAGGAATTGTCGATCCGAGATTGAAACCTGCGGAACAACGCCGGCCGGCCTTGCCGCGCCCGTTGTCCTATCCAGAAAGACCAGGAAATGACCTTCAGATACAGCCATACCTTCCCCATCAGCGGCCCGAACAAGCTGCCTCGCTTTCGGCAGTGGGCGGCTGAGAACATTCCGGGCGTCGCCGTGTCCCTGCCGCCACAGGTTCCCGTCAAGAGCACGGCCCTGACGGTGCGTCTGAGATCCGTCGAGGACCGCACCATGCTGATCGGGAAACTGGAAGGTGTGGAATTCTAGAGCATTTCCAGCCGAAGCGAGATCGCTTCGGCGTTGGATAATGCGGTAAAACAGGAATCTGGAGCATTTCCGGTGAACCGGAGTTTGCCGGAAATGCTCCAACGAACCGCAACAGCGGCGGACGCCCGGCCTTCATCGCCCCATAAACATTCCGTTACATGTGGATGCTTATAGGAATGGGCGCGTCGTTCGCCGTTGTGTCCCTTGGGACACTCCAGCCCTCCGACCTCCTCGACACCAGCGATTCCCGGATCAGACATGATGGTAAAGGCTCTTGTTTCCAATCAGCGCTACGCCGCGTTCGTCGGCGTCGGCGTGGCTGCGTTCGCCGCGCTCGCCGGCGGCCTGCTCTATAGCGGCTGGCTTTTGATCGTTGCCGCGATCTGTGGCGCGCTGTTCCTTCTCGGCATTTACGACCTGCGCCAGCACAGGCATGCGGTCCTGCGCAATTATCCGGTTGTCGGGCACCTGCGCTTCATCCTGGAGAGCATCCGGCCGGAGATTCGCCAGTACATCATCGAAAGCGACAACGACGCGGTTCCGTTCAACCGCCAGGATCGCGGCCTCGTCTACCAGCGCGCCAAGGGCGTGGAAGACAAGCGGCCCTTCGGCACCATCGAGAATGTCTACGGTTCCGGCTATTCGTGGCTCACGCATTCGGCAACGCCCGTCGCCATCACCGACACGGACTTCCGGGTGGTCGTCGGCGGTCCGGCCTGCCGGCAGCCCTATAGCGCCAGCCTTTACAACATCTCCGCCATGAGCTTCGGCGCGCTCTCGGCCAATGCCATCTTCGCCCTCAATACCGGCGCGAGGAAAGGCGGCTTCGCCCACGATACGGGCGAGGGCAGCATCAGCCGGTATCACAGGCAGGGCGGCGGCGATCTTATCTTCCAGATCGCATCCGGCTATTTCGGCTGTCGTGACGACGAAGGCCGGTTCTCTCCCGAACGGTTTGCCACGCTTTCTGCCGATCCGCAGATCAAGATGATCGAGATCAAGCTAAGCCAGGGGGCGAAGCCCGGCCATGGCGGCATGCTGCCGGCATCCAAGATCTCCCGCGAGATCGCCGAGGCGCGCGGCATCCCCATGGGCATCGACTGCGTCTCGCCGGTCGCGCACAGCACCTTCTCGACGCCGACCGGCCTGATGCGGTTCGTCGGCCAGTTGCGCGAGCTCTCCGGCGGCAAGCCGGTGGGCTTCAAGCTCTGCATCGGGCACCGCCGGGAGTTCATGAGCATGGTCAAGGCCATGCTCCAGACGGGCATCGTTCCCGATTTCATCGTCGTCGATGGTGCGGAAGGCGGGACGGGGGCTGCCCCGGTCGAATTCGCCAACCGGGTCGGCATGCCGATGCTCGAGGGCCTGACCTTCGTGCACAACACGCTGCGCGGCGCGGGCATCCGCGATCAGGTCAGGATCGGGGCGGCGGGGAAGATCGTGTCGGCTTTCGATATCGCTCGCACGCTGGCGCTCGGAGCCGACTGGTGCAATGCCGCGCGCGGCTTCATGTTCGCCATCGGTTGCATCCAGGCGCAATCCTGCCATACCAACCGCTGCCCTGTGGGGATAGCCACCCAGGATCCCGTCCGCCAGCGCGCCATCGATGTTGGCGACAAGAGCGACCGCGTCGCCCGCTTTCACCGCAACACCATGCGGGCGCTCGGCGAGATCGCCGGCGCCGCCGGGCTTGGCAATCCCAGCGATTTCATGCCCTATCATTTCATGTTCCGGCAGAAGGACAACGAATTCCTCGACGGCAACGAAGCCTATCCCTATCTGCCCGAGGGGTTCCTCGTGTCGGGCCAGGAAATACCCGAGCTGGCCGACTGGCACGACCGTTGGGAGCGCGCGAGCGCCGACAGTTTCGCGCCGCCGGAAATCCCGCATGGGCCCTTCCGCAAGCGCAAGCCGCGTGCGGCGCAGGCCGGCGACGCCGAGGTCCGGGATTTTCAACCGCAACTGACAATCACCGGCTCATCCACTGGGTGAGCCGGATGCCCGATGACAAGAAGATGCAGGCATCGCAGCCCGCTGCCGGAGGTTCTCTTGTCGAGGCGGCGATCGGGCAAACCCGCGAAAATCTTAAAATTAACTTTTACACAAGCTTCATATAATATTGAAAGAACAGGCGGGTTGGGGGACTCTTCTTTAAATGGCATGACGCTGCCCCGTCTGGCCGGCACATGTATGCGATCGCATGCAGATTGCCTGTCCTTGACGAATGCCTGCAGACCGCACGCGCGCAGCCGGCGCCGTTTTCTGCGTCGGACACCCCCTCTCATCGTCAAGGAACGCGGCCTCATGAGCATTCCGGTGCGATCCGCCACGTATGCGGCCACGCCGGCGTTTCTTTGCCGAGGAGGATCGACATGCCGCATTTGAACAGACGCGACATCTTCAGGCTTACGGCCGCCGGCATGGCCGGGCTCGTGCTGTCGCCCGCCGTCACCCGTGCGCAATCCGGGCTCAGTGACGGGCGCATCCTGTTCGGACAGGCCGCTCCGCTCGAAGGACCGGCGGCCGCGCTCGGCATCGGCATGCGGCAGGGTATCCTCGCGGCCTTCGGCGAGGCCAACGCCCAAGGCGGCGTCGGCGGCCGAAAGCTCGAACTGAAGACCATCGACGACGGCTACGAGCCGTCGCGGGCGATCACCGCCGTCAACACGCTGATCGATGAGGACAAGGTCTTCGCGCTGATCGGCCCGGTCGGCACGCCCACCTCCAACGCCACGCAGCCGATCGCGGCCGCGGCCGGCGTTCCCTTCATCGGGCCGTTCACGGGTGTCGAATCGCTGCGCAATCCGCACAAGCCCAACGTCATCAACGTGCGTGCCTCCTATTATCAGGAGACCGAGGTGATGGTGGAACGGCTGACCCGCGACCTCGGTGCCAAGCGGATCGCCATCTTCTACCAGGACGACGCGTTCGGGCGTGCCGGCCTCACCGGCGCCCGTATGGCCATGGAAAAGCGCGACATGACGCTGGTGGCGGAGGCCACCTTCGAGCGCAACACTACGGCCGTGAAGATGGCGCTGATCGAGATCCGTCGCCAGAAGCCCGATGCCGTCATCATGATCGGCACCTATGGCCCCTGTGCGGATTTCATCAAGCTCGCACGCAGCATCGACTTCCGCTCGCGCTTCATCAACATCTCCTTCGTCGGCAGCGACGCGCTCGCCAAGGCGCTGGGCCCGGCCGGCGACGGGGTCTATGTGACGCAGGTCGTGCCGTTTCCCGGAGACGCTTCGATCCCGTTGGTCGCCGACTATCAGGCCGCGCTCAAGGCGCTCGACGCCGACGCTTCGCCCGGCTTCGTCTCGCTGGAAGGTTATATCGCCGGCCGGCTGACGGTCGCAGCCCTTCAGCGAATTTCAGGAGAGCCCACCCGCGAGGCGTTCCTTGCGGCGGTCACCGGCGGCGGCGCTTTCGACCTCGGTGGCATGACGCTCAGCTACGGTGAGACCAACAACCAGGGCGCAAACGACGTTTGGTTGACCGTGATCCGGCCGGACGGCACGTTCAGCGCCGTGACGGCGATCGGTTGAGGAGGAGAACGACGATGATGGCCCTTTCCTTCCTGTCCCGTTCGCCCGAGGGCGCGGCGCGCTTCGGGATCAAGGCGCGGCTGATCGGCGCCTTCATGGTGGTCACCGGCCTGACGCTCGCGGCCTGTTTCGTCAGCTACCGCTCCTTCATGGCCATCGACGCCAGCTTCACCCAGGTGGCCGGCGAGAGCCTGCCGCAGATGGAGCGGGCGCTGTCGATCGCCGGCCATACGAGCGAGGTGGCGGCACTCGCCTCCGGTATCGCCATCGCCGACGATGCGGCAACGCTGGTCACGCTCTCCTCCAGCATCGTCGAAAAGGGCAAGGCGCTGGGGGAGCAGATCGGTACGCTGCGCGAGCGCGGGCTGGACGAGGCGACCGTCTCAGGCCTCGCCGAAAGGCTCGGTGGCCTGATGCGCACCGGCGAGGAATTGACCGAGCGGAAGACTGAGCAGTTCAGCCTGCGCGACGAACGTCTGGACATGACGCGCGCCGCGCTTGCCGCGCATTCGAAACTGACCGAGGTGATGGCGCCGGTGATCGACAATGCCGGCTTCGACCTGCATATGGGCCTGGAAGGGCTGGCAGGCACCGCCGACGCGGCCGGTCTTGCCGCCAGCGCTCACCGGCTCGCCGACGTTCAGCTCGTCCAGTTGCACAATGCATGGGCGCTGCGCGCCGAGGCCAACCAGACGCTGGGCATCTTCGCCGAGGCTTCGCTGGCGGGTAACGGCAGCGTGCTGGTGACGCTGCGCGATCGCTTCACAGCCTCCGCCAACAAGATCGACAAGGCGATCGCCTCCCTTCCGCCCGAGGCCGTGAGCGAGGCGCTGACAACCCGCATTGCGGCGTTGACGGCGCCCGGGCTCGGCGAGCGCACCATCTTCCAGGTTCGTGGCGCGGAGATCGCGGCGATCGCCGCCGTCAACGAACTGGTCGGCGACTTCCAGAACCGTGCCGCCGGCCTCACCGGCAGCGTGCAGGACCTGGTGCAGGCGACGCAGGCGCGCTCCGGGACCTTCCTCGGCGCCTCGCAGCAGACCTTGGGAAGTGCGCGCTTCTATCTGATCGTGCTGGCCGTGTTCAGCCTTCTCGTCTCCGCGGGCATTGCCTGGTTCTACGTCAGCAACGGCGTGCTGAAGCGGCTAGGCCGCATCCACAAGGTCATCTCCGCGCTTGCGGGCGGCGACCTGGAACTGAAGCTCTCGCAGCACGACCGCGAGCGCCGCGACGAGCTCGGCGAGATCGCCCGCGCGGTCGAGGTGTTCCGCAACAATGCCGCGGCCAGACTGGCCGCGGAGCGCGAGGCCGGCGAACAGCGCGAGGCGGGTGAAGCCGAGCGGCGGCGCAACGCCATGATCAGTGCCGACCAGGCGCAGCGGCAGGCCGCGGTTGTTACCGCCCTCGGGGCGGGTCTCGAGAAGCTTGCCGCCGGCGACCTTACCTTCCGGCTGGAGGAAGAGTTCGCTTCTGACTACCGCAAGCTGCAGGACGACTTCAACGAGGCCATGGTGGCGCTCCACGACGTCATGAACATGATCGCGCACGCCTCCGGCTCCATGCGCGGCGGCGTCGCGGAGATCAGCCAGGCCGCCGACGATCTGTCCCGGCGCACGGAACAGCAGGCCGCGAGCCTCGAAGAAACCGCAGCCGCCCTCGACGAGATCACCGCGACGGTGAAGACCACAGCCGACGGCGCATCGCGGGCCTCGAACGTCACCGGCGAGGCCCGCATCGGGGTCGAGGCGTCGGGCCAGGTGGTCCGCGAGGCCGTTGCCGCGATGGCGGAGATCGAGAAATCGTCGCAGCAGATCGGCCAGATCATCGGTGTGATCGAGGAAATCGCCTTCCAGACCAACCTTCTGGCGCTCAATGCCGGCGTCGAGGCCGCGCGTGCCGGCGAGGCGGGCAAGGGTTTTGCCGTCGTTGCGTCGGAAGTCCGTGCGCTGGCGCAGCGCTCGGCAGAGGCCGCCAAGGAGATCAAGGGCCTGATCTCGACCTCGACCCGGCAGGTCGATCAGGGTGTCGACCTCGTCGGCCGCACCGGCACCGCGCTGGAGAAGATCGTTATGCAGGTCGGCGAGATCACCGGCCTGGTCACCGAGATCGCCGCCTCGGCGCGCGAGCAATCGACCGGCCTCGGCGAGGTGAATTCCGCCGTCAACCAGATGGATCAGGTCACCCAGCAGAATGCGGCGATGGTCGAGCAGTCGACTGCCGCGAGCCACAGCCTGGCCCGGGAAGCCGAGGAGCTCGCACGCCTCGTCGCTCGCTTCAAGCTGGACACGGCCAAGGCGGCGACGCCGATACGCCCGCGTTCTGCTTCGGCCGACCGGCCGAAGCCGGTGCTGAAAGGCTTCTCCCGCGGGACACAGTCCGCCGCGCTGCGCGTCGCCCAACCGCAGGACGAAAGCTGGGAGGAATTCTAGAGCATTTTCGGCTCGCCGGAAATGCTCTAGATTATTGTTTTTACCGCATTATCCGACGCCGAAGCGATCTCGCTTCGGCTGGAAGCGCTTGAGGGTGCAAAGCCTCGGCCGGTCTTGCCGTTTCGCCTGCCGGCGTGCTTTGACCGTCCCCTTGCGGGGTGCATTCTGAAACCGGTGGGCGGAGCGCGCCACCCGTTCATCAGGCGACCTTGAAGGCGATCTCGTCGACGCCGTCGACATGGGCGACCATCTCGTCACCCTTGACGATAGCCCCGACGCCGGCGGGCGTGCCCGCGAAGATGAGGTCGCCGGCCTGAAGCGTGAAGAGGCGCGAGAGGTAGGAGATCATTTCCGGCACCTTCCAGATCATCTGGTTGAGGTCGCCGTTCTGGCGGATCTCGCCATTGACCTTGAGCCAGATCGCACCGCCCGTGGGATGGCCCACCTCGGCGACCGGATGGAGGGGGCCGCAGGGTGCCGAGCTTTCGAACGCCTTGCCGATCTCCCAGGGGCGGCCGAGCTTCTTGGCTTCGCCCTGCAGGTCGCGACGGGTCATGTCCAGACCGACGCCGTAGCCGTAGACGCAGTCGAGCGCCTTATCGAGCGGGATATTGTCGCCGCCACTCTTCAGCGCGACGACCAGTTCCACCTCGTGGTGAACGTCGCTGGTTTCGGACGGGTAAGGGAAATCCGTTCCCGGCAGGACGAGCGTGTCCGGGTTCTTCTGGAAGAAGAAGGGCGGCTCCTTGTTCGGGTCATGGCCCATCTCGATCGCATGGTCGGCGAAATTGCGGCCGACGCAGTAGATGCGGTGCACGGGGAAGAGCGCCTGGATTCCGATGACCGGCAGGGTGGGGACGGCGGCCGGCTTGAAGACGTAGGTGGTATTGATAGAGGACATGTCGTTCATTATCGCGCTCCTGCATAGTATTCGATGCGTTTTTCAAAGAGTTCCACAGCCGCGGACAGCAGCATCGCCGCCGCGAAGAGGATGATTGTCAGAGCCCAGAACCGTTCCATATCGAACGAACGGGAATAGAGCTCGAAGAGTTCGCCGTATCCGATGATGGACACGAGAATCTGGCCGATCACAACGCCCTTCACACCCCGGATCAGCCCGATGCGGATTCCCGCCAGAATTTCCGGAAGGGCCGACAAAAGGATGATCTTGGTGAAGATCGTAAGGCGCGAGGCGCCGTAGCAGCGCCCCATCTCGATGAGCGAAGGGGGCACCTGCATGACGCCCGCCCGCGCATCGAGCACGATGATCCAGACGGCGAAGAGGAAGACGGTCACGACGATAGTCGTCTCCCCGAGGCCGAAGAGGATCATCAGGACCGGTACGAGAGCCGAGAGCGGCGCGCTGACGAACATGTTCACCCATAGGCCGAAGATGTTGTCGGCCACCTTGAAGCGCCCCATCGCGATGCCGAGCGGGACGCCGACGCCGATCGCCAGCGCCATGCCGAGCAGGAAGGACCGGATCGTCACGATCGAGGCGCTCTGCCAGGAATTGGTGGAGACCAGGTCGAAACCGGCCGAGACGATCGCGCTCATCGGCGGAATGAGGAAGATGACGTCCAGCCTGCCGACGAGTTCCCAGACGAGCGCCCAGAAAAGGAGCGAGGTCATCATGGGGACCCGGATGCCAAAGAGTTTCATGGCGTTTACTCCGCGTATTGCCTGAGGCCCTGCCAGATCTCCTCGACCACATCGAGATAGGCCTTGTCGCGACGGATGACGTCGGGAGCGGCGGAGCGGTCTATGTTGGGCTCGATGATCTGGGAGACGCGGCCGGGCCGGGGCGACAGAAGGACGATGCGGTCGGAGACGTAGACCGCCTCTTCGATGGAATGCGTGACGAAGAGGAACGTCTTCCGTTCCTCCTCGACCAGTTGGAGCAGGTCTTCCTGGAACTTGCGGCGGTTCTGCTCGTCGACGGCCGAGAAGGGTTCGTCGAGCAGCAGGACGTCGGCATTGACCGAAAAGGCGCGGGCGATGCCGACACGCTGGCGCATGCCGCCCGAAAGCTCGTGCGGGTATTTTTCCTCGAAGCCGGTCAGTCCGACCTCGGCGATATAATGCCGGGCGATACGGTGGCGCTCCGATTGCGGCATGCCCTTGAGCTCGAGGCCGAAGGCGACATTGCGCAGTACCGTCGCCCAGGGCATGAGCGCGAAATCCTGGAAGACGAAGGCGCGTTCCGGCCCCGGGCCGGTGACGACCCGGCCGTTGATGCAGATCTCGCCGGAGGTCGAGGGCACGAGGCCGGCGATGATCTTCAGCAGCGTGGTCTTTCCGCAGCCCGACGGGCCGAGCAGCGTCGTCAGCTTGCCGCGCTCGAATTCGAGATTGATGCCGCGCAGGGCCTCGATATCGCCGTAGCGCTTGCAGATATCGCGCACCTTGACGACGGCATCGGACGTGGCGGCTCCGGAACGGTCGGCCGCGCGGGCCGGCATGGGGTTGGCCATGTCACTTTCTCCTCTTTTCAGGACGCAGGAAGCGCAGTTCCACATATTGCAGCCCGGCGAGCGTCAGCGTCGAAACGGCTATGATGGATGCGACGGCGGCATACATATGCGCGTAGTTGGCGATCGAGCGATGATAGGTGATGAGGTCGCCGATGCCCGTGGGGGTGATCAGCAATTCGGCGAGCATGACGCCGATGAAGCCGGCGGCGATGCCAAGACGCAGGCCTGCGAACAGCACCGGTGTCGCATCAGGGATAACGATCTTGACGATCTGCTGGATGCGCGTGCCCTGGAACGAACGGCACATGTCGACGAGCGACGGGTTGACGTGCCGGACAGCCTTGTAGGAATTGAGCACGATCACCGGCAGGGCCAGCATGACGACGGCGAGCGTCTTGGCGAGAAGACCGATGCCGTAGACGAAGGTGACGAGCGGCACGAGCGCGGCCATGGGAGCCGCCTGAAGCACGATGAAGACCGGCGCGAGCAGCCATTCCGCCTTGTCGGAAAGCCCCATGACGATGCCGAGGCCGATGCCAAGCACCGCGGAGACGGCGACGCCGATGAGAAGCGGCTGGAAGGTGATGGCATAGGCTGGCAGCAGCGTGCCGTCGAGCGCCATCTCGATCAACGCCGAGAATGTTTCGAGGAATGTCGGAAAGGCAAAGCTGATCGGGACGCGACCGGCGATTTCCCAGGCGGTGAACAGCGTTGCGAGCGAAACCACGACCCAGAAGGACTTCCGGCGCCGGGCGAATTCGGCGAGCGTCTCGACGATGCTGGAGGAGCCGGTGCCGGCTCCTCCCGTCGCGCTCACCTTTTGGGGTGAAGCGGCCATGTGCATTACTTGGTTCCGATTTTTGCGAGCACTGCGTTGAGCGCGGTGAGATCCCAGAAGTCCTCGACCTTCAGGTCCGCGGCCTTGCCTTCGAGCGCGCCGGAGACTGTGTAGAAGTCGAAGTCGTTACGGGCGGCATCCTCGCCGCCGCCGTTCACGGGAAGCGTCGGAGCGGCTTCGGCGAAATAGGGATCGATGTCGGCGACCATCTCGGCCGTCGCATCGGGCAGGAGCTTGTATTTCTCGCGCAGCGCGATGGCCGCCTTCGGGTCCGCCGCGACCTCGCGCCACGTCGTCAGGATGCTCTCCACGAGGACTTCCACATCCTTCTGGTTCTTGGAGAGGTAGTCGGTGTTGGCGAAGAGTGCTTCGTCGGTCGCGCTCACCTCGCCGAGCGGCAGGAAGACGAACTTGCCCGGCGCTTCCTTCTCCAGGATGCGCTTGCCGGAGGAATCGACGATGGTCGCCTTGACATTGCCCTGCAACAGCGCGCCAGTCCGCACCTCGGCGCCCGGCACGTAGGAGATGCTGGAATAGGAGATGCCGTTCTTGTCGGCCATCAGCCGCATGATGGCTTCCGTGCCGGATCCGCGCGAATGCACGGCGATTTCCTGGCCGTCCAGGTCCTTCCATTCCTTGTAGAACTCGGAGTTGACGACCGGATAGAACTGGAGCTTGGACAGTTGCAGGAAGATGCGGATCGGCGCCTTCACCTTCTGGAGCAGCGCATAGGGACCGCCGATGCCGATATCAGCCTGACCGCTGACGACGGCCTGGGCGGCGATGTCCTCGCTCTTGAGGAAGGTGACCTGTACGTCGACACCCTGTTCCTTCGCCCGTTCGAGGGCGGCGAGCAGATGGAGCGATTCGACTGTGGCGATGTCGCCGAAGGCAACGCGCATGGGATCGGCATGAGCCAATCCGGGAATTGCGGCAGAAAGGCAGAGCGCGGCGGCAATGGCCGACGTCCTCATTTTACGGACAAACATGTTCATTCTCGTTCCTCCCAAAATTGGATCCTTTTCAACCCAATCTGAAACCAATTCTTCATTAATATAAATTTGTGTCAATCAATGAAATGTGCTGCGCCGCGAAAGGCTATGGCTATATTTAGCCGTTAATGGATTTAATATACTGAAATATATGGATAAAAAATTGAGGGTGCCGGCATGTGCCGCCTTGCGTTGACAGGGGGCAATTGATTCAATATAACGAAACCAATCCTGAATTGGTTCGGATGATATGACGATGGAAAACACCGAGATGGCCGTGCTCTCACGGTTGCGCGACTTTCTCGCGACGACCCAGCTTCCCGACGGCGGACGGCTGCCGCCCGAGCGCGAGCTTGCCGATGCGCTGGACGTCGGACGCGGCGCTCTTCGCAAGGCCCTTGCGACGCTCCAGTCGGAGGGCGTGGTTTGGCGGCATGTCGGCAAGGGTACCTTCACCGGCGAACGCCCTATCGACACCGTCGCCGACATCAATGCCATGGTCCAGCGCACCAATCCGCTGGAGGTGATGGGCGCCCGCATCGCTTTCGAGCCGGAAGTGGCGCGCTGTGCGGCGCTCAACGCGACGTCGAGCCAGATCGCCGAGTTGAGAAACTGTATGCTCAAGGCGCAGCAGGCGCCGACCTGGCGTCTCTACGAGCAGTGGGACAATCGCCTCCACCGCCTGATCGGCGAAGCGTCGCAGAACTCCCTCCTGCTGGGGTTGCTCGATACGCTGAACGCGGTGCGCCGTGCGGTTACGTGGGGCCGGCTGCGCGATACGCCGGTGCGTCCGCCGCCGGACCACCATTCCTTCGAGGAGCATGCGCGCATCGTCGCGGCGATCGCCGATCGTGACGGCGGCGGTGCGGCCGATGCGATGCGGCGGCATCTGCGCAGCGTCGAAAGCCACATGCGCGATATGCGTTGAAACGAAATCGGGACATTCAGGGAAGGGCGGCAGAAGGTCGTCCGCAAGGAGAACAGGCATGGCGAAAATCAAGGTAGCGAACCCCGTCGTCGAACTCGACGGCGACGAGATGACGCGCATCATCTGGCAGTTCATCAAGGACAAGCTGATCCATCCCTATCTCGATGTGGATCTGGAATATTACGATCTCAGCATCGAGAACCGGGATGCGACGAACGACCAGGTGACGATCGACGCGGCCCATGCGATGCGCAAGCACGGGGTCGGGGTGAAATGCGCCACCATCACCGCCGACGAGGCCCGCGTCGAGGAATTCAAGCTGAAGAAGATGTGGAAGTCGCCGAACGGCACGATCCGCAACATCCTCGGCGGCGTCATCTTCCGCGAGCCGATCATCGCCAAGAACGTGCCGCGCCTCGTGCCCGGCTGGACCAAGCCGATCATCGTCGGCCGCCATGCCTTCGGCGACCAGTACCGCGCCACCGACTTCAAGTTCCCCGGCAAGGGCAAGCTGACGATGAAGTTCGTCGGCGAGGACGGCAAGGAGATCGAATACGACGTGTTCGACGCCCCCTCCGCCGGCGTCGCCATGGGCATGTACAACCTCGACGATTCGATCACCGAATTCGCCCGCGCGTCGTTCAACTACGGCCTGCAGCGCAAGGTGCCGGTCTATCTGTCGACCAAGAACACCATCCTGAAAGTCTATGACGGCCGCTTCAAGGACATCTTCCAGCAGGTCTTCGACGCCGAATTCGCCGAAAAGTTCAAGGAAGCCAAGATCTGGTACGAACACCGCCTGATCGACGACATGGTCGCCTCGGCGCTGAAGTGGTCCGGCGGCTATGTCTGGGCCTGCAAGAACTACGACGGCGACGTGCAGTCCGACATCGTGGCGCAGGGTTTCGGCTCGCTCGGCCTGATGACCTCCGTCCTGATGACGCCCGACGGCAAGACCGTGGAAGCGGAAGCTGCGCACGGCACGGTGACGCGCCACTACCGCCAGCACCAGAAGGGCGAGGAAACCTCGACCAACTCGATCGCCTCGATCTTCGCCTGGACGCGCGGCCTTGCCCATCGCGCCAAGCTGGACGGCAATGCGCAGCTTGCCAAGTTCTCCGAAACGCTCGAGCGCGTCTGCGTCGAGACGGTCGAAGCGGGCTTCATGACGAAGGACCTCGCGCTCCTCATCGGTCCCGACCAGCCGTGGCTCTCCACCACCGGCTTCCTCGACAAGATCGACGAGAACCTCAGGAAGGCCATGGCGGCCTGAGGCGGAACGGCTGTTTCCTTGCCCTCCCCGCCATGGGGAGGGCACTCGCCTATGGAAAACCCCCTCTGCCTGCCGGCATCTCCCCCGCAAGGGGGGAGAAAGCAAGGCGCTCGCTTTTCCAGTCCTTTTGGCCATCGAGAGTGCCGCGGGTAAGTCCCTCCCCCTTGTGGGGAGGGATTTAGGGAGGGGTTTCCACCCATAGGCGATTGCCCTGCCGGGAGGGGGCTGGCCGCAGGAGGGTGGATGCGCCGCCGCCGGGCATTGGCCTGGTGCTGCCGCTCAGGGTCACCGGCATCGGGGGCGCGATTTTCCCGACCCCTGCGGCAAAAACGACGGCCGCGGCTTCCGGTCGGTCCGAATCTTGAATTCCGCTGGCCTGCGCCCGGTGGCAATCGCGCCAGCGTCGTCGACCAGATTTTCGATGCGCTTGGGCGCGGCGTGACAACTGACGCCACCCTGATCGCGACCGCAATAGGAAGGGCTTTCCATCCCTGGAAGGCCCGTTTTCGCATCTGTCTTAAATCCAAAACGTTCAGGCGATGCGATGTGCGTCAACGGATACCCTGCGCGAGCGGCGCGAAAGGTAGAAAATCAAGATTGAACGACATTCCATCTTGACCTCCGTCCAGTAAGATGGAATAACGTTCCATATTGGAGCTGCTGAGGGCGGAAATGGAAAACGCCTCGAAACAATCTTCGTGCAGCTGCGGAGGAGGCTTTAGAAATCAATGAGTTCCCATACTCCTGCCACGTCGGCGGGCGGCAATGATATTGCCCCGCGTCACCGCAATCCCGGATTGCGCCTCGTTCGAGAGATCCTTTGGAACCTCATCCCGCCCATGACCTTCGTGGCCATTGTCGGCCTGTGGTCGCTGAGCGTTTCTGTCTTCGAGGTTCCTTCCTATCTGCTGCCGGCCCCCGGTGCCGTCTTCAGCCTGCTCATCGCGGAAGCGCCCATGCTGTGGGCGAACACCAAGGTGACGCTGCTGGAGATCCTTCTCGGCTTCGGCCTGACGCTGCTGACGGCCATTCCCCTCGGCCTCGTCATCGCGCTGTCGCCGCTGGCCAAGCAGGTGCTCTATCCGCCGGCGATGCTGCTTCAGCTCGTGCCGAAGATCGCCATGGCGCCGCTGTTTCTGGTCTGGTTCGGTTTCGGCATCGAGTCCAAGGTCATTCTCACGCTTCTGATGACGTTCTTCCCCTTGCTGATCGCGAGCATCAGCGGGTTCCAGATCCTGGACGCCAGGCTGCTTTACCTGACCCGCTCCATGGGGGCCAACACCTGGCAGACCTTCCGCTATCTGCGCGTTCCCGCTGCGCTCCCGGTCATCTTCTCGGGGATCAAGACGTCGGCGACCATCGCTGCGACCGCCGCCATCGTCGCCGAATTCGTCGGCGCCAACGAGGGGCTGGGCTATGTCCTGCTGCGCGGCACCAGCACCATGAACATCGAATTGACCTTCGCCGTCCTCGTGATCCTCACGGTCATCGGTCTGGCGATCAACTATCTCGTGGAGTTCAGCGAATGGCTCCTCGCGCCATGGCAGCGCAAACTGAAGTGAACACATACGTCAAAAGGGAGGAAATGACGCCATGAATATCAAGGGATTTCTCACGGCCGGCACCATGCTCGCGGGGCTGGCAATGGCGGGCACGGCGGCGGCGGATACGCCGGTCACGTTCCAGCTGAACTGGTACGCAGGCGGGGCGAATGCCGGCTTTGCCGCGGCGCTGGTCGAAGGCTACTACAAGGAAGCCGGTCTGGATGTCACGATCGTGCAGGGCAACGGCTCGGGCAACACGGCGCAGATGGTGGCTTCGGGCCAGGCGGACCTTGCCTATGCCGATGCCGTCGCCGTCAGCCAGCTGATCGCCAAGGGCGCGCCGATGCGGATCGTATCGACCGTCTACCAGTCCAACCCCAACGAGGTTGAAGCGCTCAAGGCGACGGGCGTGAAGTCCATCAAGGATATCGAAGGCAAGAAGATCGGCGTGCCGGCCGGCAGCTCGCAGGCCACCATGCTGCCGCTGTTCTTCGCGGCCAACAATATCGACGAATCGACGCTGACGCTCGTGAACATGCCGCCGTCCTCGATGGTGCCCGCCCTGCTTCAGGGCAGCGTCGACGCCATCCTCGGATCGGTCGACGACTACCAGATCCAGGCGACGTCCAAGGGCGCCGAACTCGACCGCTTCACCTTCGCGAGCCACGGCGTCGCAACGGCCAGCACGTCGATCTTCGCATCCGAGGAGTACATCGCCGAAAACCCGGACGTGCTGAAGAAATTCATCGAAGCGAGCCTTCGCGGCTGGAGCTTTGCGCTGGACAATCCCGAGAAGGCCGTCGCCGATCTCAAGGCGACCTTCCCGGATATGGACGAGAAGCTGGCAGCCGCGCAATTGGCGGCCATTCCCGAACTGCTTTGCAGCGGCGGGGCGGCCTTCGTCGGCAAGGCGACCGATGCACATTGGGCGAATACGCAGAAGCTCCTGTCCCAGGTGAAGCTGTTGCCCGAAGGGAAGGATCCGACGACCTACTACACCAACGAGTTCCTGCCGGCGGATTCGGCCTTGCGCCCCTGCAAGTAACGCAATCGGGGATGCCGGTACGGCATCCCCTCCCTCAACCCGATGAGTGGGTGGCCATGACCATTCGAACTTCCTATCGCTATGAAGACCTGAGCGTCGGTCTTGCCTTTCGCAGCCCCGGCCGCACGATCACCGATGCCGACCTGGTCGGTTTCGCCGGCCTCACGGGCGATTTCTCCGAGCTGCATACCAGCGATGTCTACGCCGAGGCCAGCCAGTTCGGCCGCCGGGTCGCCCATGGCATGCTGGGCCTTGCCTATGCCCATGGCCTCATGTGGGCCCGCACCGGCGAACTGCGCGAAACCGCCATCGCGTTCCTCGGGATCAACGACTGGCGTTTCGTCGGGCCGGTCTTCGTCGGCGACACCATTTTCGTGAACTATCGCCTGGCCGAGCTTCGCGACAGCAGGTCGCGGCCCCACCAGGCCATCGCGACCTTCGACGTCGAGGTCGTCAACCAGCACGGGGCGGTGGTCCAGCGCGGACAGAAGGCATTGCTGGTCTCCAAGACCCCGTTGAATGCAGTGTCCGCCTCCACCTGAACAGCACGTCGCCGAAAGGACCGCAAGATGACTATGTATGACGATCAGGCCGTTTCCGGCGTGCCGATAACCATCGACGGCGTATCCAAGATCTTCGGCCCCGAGCTGGAGAAGCCGTTTCGCGCCCTGAAGGAGGTCACGCTGTCGATCAAGGCCGGCGAATTCGTGTCGGTCGTCGGCGCATCGGGCTGCGGCAAGAGCACGCTCATGCTGATGGTCGCCGGTCTCCTGCAGCAGACGACAGGCACGATCTCGGTCGATGGGCGCGTGGTCGACAAGCCGCTCACCGATGTCGGTATCGCCTTTCAGGACCACCTCCTGCTGGATTTCCGGACCGCGATGCAGAATGTCATGCTGCATTCGGATATCCGCGGCCTGCCGCGCAAGCAGATCGAGGAGAGGGCAAAGGAACTGTTCGCGCAATTGCGCCTCGAACGCGCCGTGGACAAGTATCCCAAGCAGCTTTCCGGCGGCATGCGCCAGCGCGTCTCGCTGATCCGCAGCCTGGTGCACGATCCGGCGGTGCTGATGATGGACGAGCCCTTCGGCGCCCTCGACGCGCTCACGCGTCTCCAGGTGCGCATGGACCTGGAATCGCTCTGGATGCGTCGTCGTCCCACCGTTCTCTTCATCACCCATAGCGTGGAAGAGGCGGTCGGTCTTTCCGATCGCATCATCGTCATGAGCCCGAGCCCCGGCGAAGTCGTGGACGACATCCGCGTAGAGCTGGAGCGGCCGCGCCCGATCACCCTGGGGGATGCCCCGGAATTCGGCGCCTATGTGGATCGCATCCACCGGCATTTCGAGCGCCTGGGTGTCCTGCACGGCCTCGGAAAACTCCCGCAAAGCGCTTGAGCAGGGTTCGTCATGTCCGCATCGTCCCTTCAACATCCCGCCGAACCGCTCGTCAGCGTGAGTTTCTGCGCCGCGCTTGCGGAAATCACCCTGTCGAACGGGCCGCTCAATCTGGTGACGCGGCCGATGCTGCGCGATCTGAATGCGGCGATCGGAGCGGTTCGGGAGCAGGCCGGCTTGCGCTGCGTCATCCTGCACGGGGGAACGGCGAAAGCCTTCTGCGCCGGCAGCGACATTCGCGAGTTCGCCCATCTGCGTGCCGATGCCAGCGAACGGAAGATCCTGTTCGAGGACATGGTGCTGCGGAACCTTGCGCAGCTGGAGATTCCCACCATCGCCGCCATTGACGGGCCGGCCATGGGAGGAGGGCTGGAACTGGCGCTGGCCTGCGATCTGCGGGTGATGCGCGAGGGGGCGAAGCTGGGGCTCACCGAGGCGCGGCTGGGCGGGCTTGCTGGAAACGGCTCGATCCGGCTTGCCCGATTGATCGGTCCGGCCCGTGCCAAGGAGATGCTGTTCACCGGCGCGATCCTGGACGCCGATGCAGCCTTGTCCTGGGGCATCGTGAACCGGGTCACGCCCGGATCGGCGCTGGAAGCCGCACGGGCCCTCGCGGACGAGATCCGGCAGCGCGGACCGCTGTCCAACCGCTTTGCCAAGCAACTCGTGGATGCGGCGCTCGACCGGCCGCTTGATGAGGCGCTGTCGGTTTCGACCCGGCTGCAGCAGCGCATATTCGACTCGACAGACCTTCACGAGGGCATGCGTGCCTTCTTCGCGAAGCGCGAACCCGAATTCGAGGGGACGTGATATGAGCATTCCAACATATGCAAATACGGCACACATTCTCGTGCCCACGATCGATAGGAGTCTCAGATGAGCCATATTCCAGCCGAGCGTTGCCTGTCGATCATTCAGCTCTTGTCGGAAGAAGCGGCCGAGCTCCCCCTCGGCACGATTGCCGAGACCCTCGACCTGCCCAAGAGCGGAACGCACCGCCTGTTGTCCGCGCTGGTGGATCAGGGCTGGGTTCAGCAGGACGCGCAGACGGGATATTACCGCCTCACCATGCGGCTCGCCATTCTCGGCCAGCGCTTCTACATTGCCACGGGAATACCGGACATCTGCCAGCCGATCCTCGACCAGCTCGCGGGGTTGAGCGCGGAATATGTGAGGCTCGCCGTCGTCGATGGCGACCAGCTTGTCTGGGTCGCTCACGCGCAAGGCGCCCGCAGCGGGCTGATGTATCAGCCGGCGCTTCAGAGCAACACGGTGCCGCTGCATGCGACAGCGAGCGGCAAGGCCTGGCTATCCACCCTGCAAACCGAGCATGCGGTGCAACTGGCGCTCGACAGCCCTGCTTTCCAGAACCCGCACGCCTATGGCCCCTCCGTCGCCCGTTCCGTCGACATGGTGATCGCGGAGCTGCGCAGTACGATGGAGCGCGGCTACGGCATTGCGCGCAACGAGGCAGAACAGGGCGTCTCGGCGATGGCGGCTGTCGTCTCGGCCGGAGAGGGCGGGGCCGTTGCCGGAACCGTCAGCATCGCAGGCCCCTCCGCCCGGATGACCGACGCGCGGATGCAGGAGCTGGCGCCGGCCTTGAAAGCGACCGCTGCGGAGATCTCCGCTCTTTGGCCCGCCAGGCTGCGCAGGGCGCCCTTGATGGAACCATCACGGCTGCATCGAAGCGCCGGTTGAACCGATATCCTGAAGTCAGCGGGTTTCGATCGCCCGCGCCATCCGTTCGGAGAGCAAAGTGAAGACCAAGACGATAACGGCGGACGAGGCGGCCAGCCTGATCCAGAACGGCGACAATGTGCTTGCCAGCGGGTCCGGCGGCGGCCATGGCGTGCCGCAGGCGATCCTCGATGCCGTCGAGCGCCGCTTCCTGGAGAGCGGCGCGCCGCGCGACCTGTGCCTGATCCATGCCGTGGGCATCGGCGACCGCAAGCTGAAGGGGGCGGCCTGCTTCCGCCATCCCGGCATGTTGCGCCGCAGCATCACCAGCGCCCTGATCGATTCCCCGCCGCTCGTCGACCTTGCGCGGGACGACGTCATCGAATCCTGGACCCTGCCGCAGGGGGTGATTTCGCAGCTCATGCGCGAGATGGCGGCCGGCCGGCCCGGCCTGGTCACCCGCACCGGCCTCCATACCTTCATCGATCCCCGCCAGCTCGGCGCCCGGCAGAGCCCGAGCGCGAAGGAGGACCTCGTCCGCCTTCTGGAGATCGAGGGCCAGGACTGGCTGCTCTTCCGCCCGCTGCCGCTTGACATCGTCTTCCTGCGCGGCACGACGGCCGACGAGAACGGCAACGTGACGATGGAGGAGGAGGCGATCCCCGGCGAAATGCTTTCCACGGCGCAGGCCGCGCGCCGTCAGGGCGCGACCGTCGTGGTGCAGGTCAAGCGGCTCGCGAAGGCCAATACGCTGCCGGCGCGCGATGTGAAGATCCCGGGTATCCTCGTGGATTATGTCGTGGTCGATCCGGAGCAGCGCCAGACCTATGCCTCGGTCTACAATCCCGCTTATTCGGGCGAGTTGCGGGTGCCGATGGACAGCCTCGTCCGGCTTCCCTTCACCGAGCGCAAGATCGTCGCCCGCCGTGCCGCGCTCGAACTGTGCAAGGGCGCGGTCTGCAATCTCGGCGCGGGGATTTCGACGGGGGTTTCGGCTGTCGCCTCGGAAGAGGGCATCATCGACGATATCGTTCTGTCCAACGAACAGGGCTTCATCGGTGGCGCGCCCCTGACCGGGGTCGATTCCGGCACCGCCCAGAATTACGACGCCGTCGTGGACCAACCCTACCAGTTCGACTTCTACGACGGCGGCGGCCTCGATGTCGCCTTCCTGTCCTTCGCGGAGGTCGACCCGTCCGGCAATGTCAACATCAGCCGCTTCGGCGACAAGATCGTCGGGGTCGGCGGCTTCATCAATATCAGCCAGAACGCCCGCAAGGTCGTGTTCAGCGGCACGTTCACCTCCGGCGGGCTTCAGGTCGCCTGCCGGGACAACCGGCTGGAGATCGTCCAGGAAGGGCGGCACCGCAAGTTCGTCCCCGCCATCGAGCAGATTTGCTACAACGCCGCCTTCGCCGCCGAGGAGGGACGCATCGCGCTCTTCGTGACGGAGCGCGCCGTCTTCGACGTCGGGCCGAACGGCTTGCGCCTGATCGAGATCGCGCCGGGCATCGACCTTGAAAAGCATGTCCTTGCCCAGATGGCCTTCAGGCCCGAGGTGGCGGCAGACCTGAAGACGATGGACGCAAGACTGTTTTCGCAAGCCCCGATGGGCCTCGCCGCGGAACTTGCCCGCGTGCCGGACGGGCGGCGCAAACCGCGCCGCATGCTTCCGGCCTGATTCCCCGGCATGGGGCGGTGCGTGCCGCCCCGTCCATATCGTTTCGACTGCCGGCGGCAACCGCTTCCGGCACCGGAGAAGCTGTGCCTTCGCGTGCGGCAGAAATCAAACAACGAAGGAAGACCACGATGAAACTGTTCCGTTATGGCGAGCCCGGCAGCGAGCGTCCGGGTATTGTCGACGCCGAAGGAAAGCTGCGCGACCTCTCGTCCGTGGTGGACGACATCGACGCCTGGGCTCTTTCGCCGGAAGGGCTGGCGACGATCGCCGCCGTCGATGCCGGCCGATTGCCCGAGATTTCCGGAACGGTGCGCTACGGCGTGCCGGTTGCGTCGGTCCCGAACCTCGTCTGCATCGGCCTGAACTATACCGACCATGCCGAGGAAACGAACGCGGCGATCCCGAAGGAGCCGATCCTCTTCAACAAGCATACCGGGGCGCTGTGCGGGGCGAACGATCCTGTCTGGTTTCCCGAGGACTCGACCCAGCTCGATTGGGAAGTCGAGCTTGCCTTCGTCATCGGCACGCCCTGCTGGAATGTGAGCGAGGCCGAGGCCCTGAGCCATATCGCCGGCTACACGGTTCTCAACGACGTTTCGGAGCGCCATTACCAGCTGCAGCGCGAGGGCCAGTGGACCAAGGGGAAGAGCCATCCGGGCTTCGCTCCCTGTGGCCCCTGGATCGTGACGGCGGACGAGGTGGGCGATCCGCAGAACCTCGATCTCTGGCTCGACCTGAACGGGGCCCGCGTGCAGAACGGCACCACCAGCCGCATGATCTTTACCTGCGCTTTCCTCCTGTCCTATCTCAGCCGCTACATGGCGCTCCAGCCGGGGGACATCGTCACCACCGGCACCCCGCCGGGCGTCGGCCTGGGCAAGATCCCGCCGAACTTCATGAAGCCGGGCGACGTGATGCGGCTCGGGATCACCGGCCTCGGCGAGCAGGAGCAGACGGTCGTGCCGCTGACCGGCGATGTCGTCGCCGCCTGGCGCGCGGCCCACGCCGCCCGCCGGTCCGTCTGACATTCTCGATTACAGGAATGGCGTCGGCAGTCGGGCCGGCGCCGGATAGGCAGGATTGGCAATGGCAATTCACGGTCAAGCGGTGCTGGCGATCTGGAACGGCATCAGGGACGGCGCCGAGACGGATTTCCTCAACTGGCACGTTCACGAACATATTCCCGAGCGCGTCGCCTTGCCGGGATTCCGCCGGGGGCGCCGCTATGTCGCGCTCGACGGGCACCCGAAGTTCTTCAATTTCTACGAGGCCGACCGCATCGAGGATTTCACCTCGGAGGCGTATCGCGCGGCGCTGAACGCCCCCTCGGCGTGGACGCAGCAGGTCGTCCGCCATTTCACCGACACCTCGCGCACGGTTTGCCGCGTGGTGGCAAGCCGGGGGCAGGGTGAAGGCGCGGTCGTGGAAACCGTGCAACTGTCCGGCGGCGACAACCCCGAGGCCCTGCTGGCAAATCTCGTCGGGACCATCCTGCCCGAAATGGCGGAGAAACACGGCGTCGTCGGCATTCATCTGCTTCAGGGACAGGGTGGTCTCGGCCGCCAGGCGACCGCCGAGACCCGGCTGCGCGACGGTCCGGATGCGACGGCCGACATCGTGCTTCTCCTGGAACTGACGGACGCCGCCTTCCTGCCGGCGCTCCGCTCCGCCGGCCCGCTTTCGGACGCTGGCCTGCAGGCGGCCGGGGCGGGGCGCGAGATCCGTCGGGGTTCCTACAGATTGCAATTCTCGCTCGGCAAGGGTGAGCATCCGGTCAGCCCGGTAGCCTGACCAACCAGTGGAGACGACGATGACCCTGAAAGGGACGACCAGACTTATCGGCATGATCGGCGATCCCATCGCGAAGGCGCGCACGCCGGGGCTGCTCAATCCGCGCATCGTCGCGGCGGGCGCGGACCTCGCCATCGTGCCGCTCCACATTCCCGCCGGGGCTTTCGGCACGGTTTTCCCGGCGCTGCTCACGCTCGGCAACATGGCGGGCTTCATCGTCACCTATCCTTTCAAGGAAGGCTGCCTTGCCTTCGCGGACCGCATCAGCACCGGCGCCAGGCTGGTCGGCGGGCTGAATGCGATGCGGCGCGAGGAGGGCGGCACCTGGACGGCCGACATCTTCGACGGGGTCGGCCTGCTGAACGCCGTCAAGCCGCAGCATGATCCGCGCGGCGCCCGTATCCTGCTGATCGGCGCGGGCGGCGCGGGCCGCGCCATCGCCGTCTCCTTCGCGGAGGCGGGAGCCGCAGCTATCACCGTGGCCGAACTGGACGATGCCCGCGCGGACGGCCTTGTCAGCGGCCTCGTCGCGACTTTTCCCGGTTGCGTCATCCGCCGCGGCCCGCCGCACGCGGCAGGGCACGACATCGTCGTCAATGCGACGCCGGTCGGCATGAACCCCGACGACGGCCTGCCGGGAGAGGTCGGCGACTTCGCCGCGGGCATGACCGTCGTCGACATCGTGCCCGCCCCGGCGCCCACCGCCCTGTTGCGCAAGGCGAGCGCCGAAGGCGCCGCCACCATTGCCGGCAGCGCCATGACGGACGGGCAGGCCACGGCGCTGCTGCGCTTTTTCGGCATCGAGGAATGAGCCCCGAGAGGGCCGCCAAGCCAAGTGAGGACAAGACATGCATATCATGATCATCGGCGGCGCCGGCATGCTCGGCCGCAAGGTTGCCGAGAGGTTGGTTGAGGACGGCGCCCTGGCGCAGGAAGCCGTCAGCGCGCTGACGCTTGTCGATGTCTTCGACCCGCCGGCGCCGGCCGGCTTTTCGGGAAAGCTCAGTCTTGAGCGAAAGGACCTGTCGCAGCCGGGCGTCGCCGCCGACCTCGCCGCGCGCGGTCCCGACGTCATCATTCATCTGGCCGCCATCGTCTCGTCCGAGGCGGAGGCCGATTTCGACAAGGGATATGCCGTCAATCTCGACGGGACCCGCAATCTCTTCGAGGCGATCCGCCTGGAAGGCGGCGACTACCGCCCGCGCGTCGTCTTCACCTCGTCGCTCGCCGTGTTCGGCGCGCCGTTGCCCGATCCCATCGGCGACGACCACATCCTCGCCCCGCTCACCAGCTACGGCACGCAGAAGGCGATCGGCGAACTCCTGCTTTCCGACTACAGCCGCCGCGGCATCTTCGACGGCGTCGGAATCCGCCTGCCGACGATCTGCATCCGCCCGGGCAAGCCGAACCGCGCGGCATCCGGCTTCTTCTCCAATATCCTGCGTGAGCCATTGAAGGGCGAGCCGACGGTGCTGCCGGTCGATCCTTCCGTGCGGCACTGGTTCGCCAGCCCACAGGCCGCGGTCGGCTTCATCCTTCATGCCGCCGCGCTCGACAGCGCGCTGCTCGGAAACCGCCGCAACCTGACGATGCCCGGCGTGTGCGCCAGCGTGGCCGAACAGATCGAAGCGCTGCGCCGCACCGCCGGAGACGAAGCGGTCGCCCTCATCCGCCGCGAAGAGGACCCGGCGATCGCCGCGATCATCGCCGGCTGGCCGCGCAGCTTCGAAACGAAGCGCGCGGAAGAGCTGGGCTTTGTCGCCGACGCTTCGATGGACGAGATCATCCGATTGCATCAGGCCGGCGAAGCGGCCGCCGCAACGTAACCGGCCGGGGTTCGTCGGCCGAACCGTCGAAATATCGATGTGCGGGCGTCCGGCCGACCGGAGCCCGCGCGGCAGATGAGGGCTCCTCCCATGCCTCGCTTTGCAGCCAACCTGACGATGATGTTCACCGAACTGCCCTTCCTCGACCGCTTCGCGGCGGCGGCGGATGCCGGTTTCAAATCGGTGGAATTCCTGTTCCCCTACGATCACCCGGCGGACGCCGTTCGCGCTGCGGCCGATCGCGCCGGCGTCGACATCGTATTGTTCAATTTTCCGCCCGGTGACTGGTCGGCGGGCGAGCGCGGCATCGCGGCACTGCCGGATAGGGCCGGAGAGCTTTCCGCCGCACTCCGGCGCGGGATCGAATACGCCCTTGCGCTCGCCGTGCCGCGGCTGCACCTGATGGCAGGCCTCGTTCCGGTTTCGGGGGCGTCAGGCGAGCGCTTTCGCGCCGCGATCCGGGAAGCCGCCGAACTGGCTGCGCCCCATGGCATCGACATCCTGCTGGAACCGCTCAACAGGCGGGACATGCCGGGCTACTTCCTTTCCGATTTCGCCCAGGCCGAGGATATCATCGCGGCGCTCGGCCTGCCGAACGTGAAGCTGCAGTTCGATATCTACCATCGCCAGATCCTGCACGGCGACGTGACCGCGGCGCTGAGACGGCTGCTGCCGATGATCGGGCATATCCAGACCGCTTCCGTGCCGGACCGCAACGAGCCGGGCACGGGCGAGCTCGATGATTTCCGGATTTTCCGCCTTCTCGACGAGATCGGCTATCGCGGCCATGTCGGCTGCGAGTACCGACCGGCCTCTTCGACGCGCGAGGGGCTGGGCTGGCTTGGAAAGACGACGGACATGGGAGGCGCATGAATGTTCATCGGCGCAATCGCGGACGACCTCACCGGCGCGACGGATCTGTCGCTGACTTTGGCGCGCGAAGGAATGAAGGTCCTTCAGGTGGTCGGCGTCCCGGCCGCCGATCTGGATTTCGCGGATGCGGAGGCCGTGGTGGTCTCGCTGAAATCCCGCACCATTCCGGCGCAGGAGGCGGTCGGCATGTCGTTGGCCTCCGCGAGGGTGCTCCGCGCGCGGGGCGCACGGCAGCTCCTGTTCAAATATTGCTCGACGTTCGATTCGACCGATCACGGCAATATCGGCCCCGTCACCGATGCCCTGATGGCTTTCCTGGAGACCGACCGGACGATCGCATGCCCCGCCTTTCCCGCCACGGGACGCACCGTCTACCGGGGACATCTCTTCGTCGGCGACCAGCTGCTTTCGGAGAGCAGCATGAAGGATCACCCGCTGACCCCGATGCGCGATGCGAACCTGGTCCGCGTGCTTGGCCGCCAGAGCCGGAACGCCATAGGCCTGGTTCCGCGCGATGTGGTCGCGGCCGGCGAAGCGGCGCTGAAGGCGGCGCTCGACACGGTCTGCGGCATCGCCATCGTCGATGCGATCAACGATGGCGACCTTCGGGCGATCGGACGCGCCGCGCGGGATTTGCGGCTGGTCACTGGCGGGTCCGGCATCGCGCTTGGCCTGCCCGAAAATTTCCTCCCGCCGGGCCGGGCGCGGCGCACGGCGCCGCTTCCGGTCCCGCAGGGGCGCACGATCATTCTCGTGGGGTCGTGCTCGACGGCGACACGCCGCCAGGTCGCATCCGCCATCGAGGCGGGCGTCCCCGCGCTCAAGCTCGATGCCATTGCAATCGCCGAGGAACGCGTTTCGGTGCGAAACGTGCTCGATTTCGTCCTGCAAAGCGATGGGGCTCTGCCGCCGCTGGTCTGGTCCAGTGCCGATCCCCAGGAGGTCAGGCTGGCGCAGGACCGGCTTGGGCGTGAGCACGCCGGCGCGCTGATCGAGGCCTTCCTCGCGGACCTCGCCGGTGCGCTCATCGGCGCAGGGTTCAACCGCTTTATCGTCGCGGGCGGCGAGACGTCCGGTGCGGTGGTCAATCGCCTTCGCGTCCCGGCGCTCGAGATAGGTCCCGAGATCGATCCGGGCGTTCCCTGGACGCGGGCGAGGGGCACAAGCGCCCCGCTGGCACTTGCCCTCAAGTCCGGCAATTTCGGAACGGACGATTTCTTCCTGAAAGCCTGGAGGATGCTGCCGTGACCGCCCCTCTGCCATCGCACGCCGCCCTTCAGGCCAATGAGGTTCCGAAGAGTTCGCTGCGGCAGTGATCGAGGAAGTCGCGCACGAGCTCGCTGTCTTTCAGGAACCGTGCCGAGCCGAAATAGACCGACACCGGCGTCAGCTCCGGCAGCGCGACTGCGTCGATCGCGTCATTGCCGGTTTCCACCGACCAGGACGGCAGGATCGAGAAGCCGAGCCCCTCGGCGATGCAGCGCTTGATGCTGACGCTGGAGGAAACCGAGATCAGCGGATCGACGGTCGCGCCGGTGCGGCTGAGGAAATCGATCGCGATATCGCGCACCGTCTGCCCGGGCTCGTGGGAGACGAAGGGCCGTCCGCGCGCCCATTCGGGCACGGCGCTTGATGTCGGCGGCGGCCCCCAGGCTCGTGGAAAGACCAGCGATAGCCCGTAGCGCCCGAGCAGCTGCTGCATGACGATAGGGTCGCCGAAATGCCGCTCGGCGATGAAGATGTCGAGGCTGCCCTGCCGCACGAGATCGGCCAGTGCCGTGTCGCGCTCGTAGACGACCAGTTCCACCTCCGGCCTGGTCTCGTGAAACGTGCGCACGACGCGCGGGAACAGGTCGTGGAAGATGCCCTGCGGCATGCCGATGCGCAGCATGGGCCGCTGCCGTTCCATGAGCCGCGTCAGCCGGCTCAGCATCATGTCGAATTCCGGCCGGATCAGCTCGTACAGCGCAAGGCCCCGCGGCGTCAGCACGACGCGCCGCGCGCCGCGTTCGGCCACGACCAGGCGCTCGCCCAGAAGGTGCTCGAGGCGGCGGATGTGGTTGGCCACCGAGGGATGGCTGAGATTGAGTTCGCGCGCGGCGGCGGAATAGGAGCCGGTACGGCCGAGCTGGTAGAATGTCTGGACGAGGGGAAGGCTGATCGCCGGCAAGAAGACATGTCCGTCGGTGGGAGGGATCGGTGCGGGAAGGATAGGCTTTCGCCGTGCGCCGCTACAAGGTATGCGGGGCGCTGAGTTGTAAATTTTTTTAGAACTTCTCCGCCAGTTCTTTTATCGACGCCCTTTCCGGCCCCGCGCTACGATCCACCCGGTCATCGCGGGATTTAACGTGCGCAAGGAACACTCGTCTCCTCCGGTCGTGATTGTGGGCGCCGGCATTGTCGGCGCTGCCACTGCCGCCTTCCTGTCGCTGTCGGGCATGCCGGTGCGCCTGCTCGAAGCGGCGGTTCCCGCCGCCGAGGCGACGGGCGCGGCGGATGGCGCAGTCTCGGTCGCCAGCAAGCGGCCGGGGCCGATGATGACCATTGCGCGCGCCGGCGCCGCGCTCTACCGCAAGCTTGCCGAGGAGGGCCTGTTCGCCGGCCTCTTCCATTCCCGCCCCACCTTCCTCATCGCCATGAACGACACGGAGGCCGAGGTCCTCTCCGCCCATGCCGGTGCGCTGACGGAGGCGGGCGCCGCCGTGCGCTGGCTCGCACGCGCCGATATCGGCGGCAGGTTGCCGCGCATCTCCACCGCGGCCGTCGCCGCGCTCGAGGTCGAGGGCGAAGGCCATGCCATAGGCTACGATATCGTCGCTCGGCTGATCGCGGCGGCGGGGCTGACGGTCGAGCGCAACACGCCGGTGAGCGGGCTGGAATTCGACCGGGCGGACGGCCGGGTCAGCGGCGTGCGCATCGGCGAAAGGGTGATCCCCGCTTCGGCGGTGGTGGTTGCGGCAGGCGGCGGCGCCGGCCGGCTCGTCGGCCTGCCAGACGTCTCGCGCCCCCGGCGCGGCCAGCAGCTGGTGACCGAGCGGGCCCCGGGGCTCAACGGCGCGCTGCCGGGTTCGCTCCTCTCCTGCAGCTATCTCCTCAGCAAGAAGGCCGAGCATGCGGGCGATCCGCGCGGCTACGGCGTGGTGATCGATCCGCTGCGCACCGGCCAGTTCCTGATCGGCTCCACCCGCGAGGAGGGCGAGACGAGCCGGGAGAACGACATCGAGGCGGTCGCCCGCCTGGCCGCCTCGGCGCGCGAGATGGTACCGGAGCTTGCGCGCCTGCGTGTCATCCGCTGCTTTGCCGGCATCCGCACCGCCATGTGCGACGGCCTGCCGATGATCGGCCGCATGCCCACGGCCGACAATCTCTTCGTGGCGGCCGGCTTCGAGGGCGACGGCATCTGTCTCGGTCCGCTCACCGGCCGGGTCGTGGCGAACCTGGTGCAGGGCCGCGAGCCCGGTATTGACCTTTCCGCCTTCGATCCGGCGCGCTTTTGCGGCGAGAGGATCGCGGCATGACGGCGGGCGGGGCATTCTTCTGGCGCGGCAGGCCCGTGCCCTTCCGGCGCGGCGAGAGCATCGCGGCGGCGCTGGCCGGCATCGGCGTGCATGCCTTCGGCAGCGATCCTTCAGGCGCCGCCACCCGCTATTTCTGCGGCATCGGCGCCTGCCAGTGCTGTCTCGTGCGGGTCGATGGCCTGGCGAAGGAAGCCTGTCTCGAACCCGCCGAGGAGAACATCCGCGTCACGGCCCTGGAGGACGGCGATGGGTGAGCCGGACCTTCTCGTCGTCGGCGGTGGTCCCGCCGGCATTTCGGCCGCTCTAGCCGCCGCCGCGGCTGGTCTCTCCGTCCTCCTGTGCGAACAGCGCAGCGCGCTCGGCGGCGCCATTCACCGCCAGCCGGCGGAGGGCGTGCCACCCGTTCCCGCCGCCCCCTCGCTGGCCGGTCGCTGGGCGGACCTTGCGGCAAGGCTAGCCGCGAGCCCGGTGCGCGTCCTCACCCGGCACGCCTTTCTCGGCATCGACAGCACGGATGCCGTCCTTGTCGACGACCGGGCAGCGGGCAGGGTGCGGGTGTTTCACCCGCGCGCCGTGGTGCTTGCCGGCGGCGCGGTCGAGCGCGTCCGCCCGCGGCCCGGCTGGCATCTGCCGGGCGTCGCCACGGCCGGCGGGCTCCAGGTCATGCTCAAGGAGGGGCGCGCGCCGCAGGGCCGCGTGCTGCTGGCGGGCAGCGGGCCGCTGCTTATGGCGCTGGCGGCGCAGATGAGCGCGGCGGGCTGTCCGCCCGTCGCCGTCGTGGAGGCGGGAAATCCCTTCATGCAGCCTGCCGCCGCCCTCGGTCTCCTCGCCGGGCCCCGTCTTCTTGCCGATACGGCATCGCTGATGATGCCGGTGCTGCGCCGCCGCTTTGCCTGGCACCGAAGTACGGAGCTGACCGCGATCCTGCCCTCCGGCGGGGCGCTGGTCGCCTGCCTGCGCCGCGCCGACGGCCGCGAGGAGCGGCTGGTGGTCGACCGCATCGCCCTGCATGACGGCCTGCGGCCCAACGATTTCGCCTTGCCCGCCCTACGCCGCGACGGTGGCCTCCTCATCGAGCGCGCCGGCGACGTGCGCGAGATCCTCGGCGCGCATGCCGCCGAGGCGGACGGAACCGGCGCGGGCCGTCGGATCGCCGCCCGGCTCGCCGGCCGCCCGGTGCCGGGCGAACCGCCCGCCGTGGCCCGGGCGCGACGGTTCCAGGCGTCTCTCGCCGGCCTCTTTGCCCCTGCCGCCGGCGGCATGGCGCTTGCCGACCTGCCGGCGGAGACCGTGCTTTGCCGCTGCGAGAACCGCACGGTCGGCGATCTGAAGGGCCTCCTGTCGGGCCCGGATACCCTTTCGTCCCGTGAGTTGCGCCTCAACGGCCGTTTCGGCATGGGCGCCTGCCAGGGGCGTTTCTGCATGGACCATGCGCTCGCCGTCGTGGAGGCGCTTCGCCCCGCCGCGCATCCGCCCGACGCGGCAGCGGTGGGCGGGCGCCGCTGGCCGCTGCGTCCGGTCTGCCTCTCCGCCCTTGCGGATGCCGTTCCGGGCAATGGGCAGGCGCCGCCGTCCTGAAAGCTCTCGTTCAACGCATGCACACGATAAAAGGGGAATGCACATGAACAGAACGATGCGAACGCTTTCTTCAGGCCTTGCCCTCCTGCTGGCCTCGGTCGTCGCCGCGCCGCTGGCGCTGGCGCAATCCGTCACCATCGCCATCGGCTCGGAGCCGTCCACCCTCGATGCCCAGCTGCGCGACGACGGCGGGGAGCGCCAGGTCAACGACAATATCTACGAAGCGCTGATGGCGCGCACGCCGACCGGCGAGCTGGTGCCGGGCCTTGCCGAGGCCGCGCCCGCGCGGATCGACGAGAAGACCTGGGAATTCAAGCTGCGCCCCGGCATCACGTTCCACAATGGCGAGGCCTTCAATGCCGATGCCGTTGTCGCCTCCGTGCTGCGCGTCATCGACCCCGCCAACAAGTCCGAGCAGATGGCCTATCTCGGCCCGCTGGCGGGCGCCGAGAAGGTGGACGACCTGACGGTTCGCATCGTGACCTCGGCGCCGGATCCCATCCTGCCGGCGCGCATGTACTGGCTGAAGATGGTGCCGGCCGCCTATTCGAAGGATCCGGCGATCGGCGAGAAGCCGGTCGGCACCGGCCCCTATAAATTTGTCGGCTGGGATCGCGGCACCAGCATCGCCCTTTCCGCCAATGCCGACTATTGGGGCGGCGCGCCTGAGATCGATGACGTGACTTTCCGCTTCGTCACGGAATCCGGCACGCGGCTCTCCGGCCTAATGGCCGGCGAATTCGACGTGATCGTCAATCTCCTGCCGGAATTCGCCGACAGCGTTCCGCAGGCCAAGACCGTCAGCGGCCTCGACACGTCCGTCATCATCCTCGGCATCGACAATCCGGCGGTAAAGGATGTGCGGGTGCGCCGGGCGCTCAACATGGCCGTCGACCGCCAGACGCTGGCCGACAGCCTCTTTGCCGGCCATGCGGGCGTGACGAAGGGGCAGCTGATCCTGCCCGGCGCCTTCGGCTACAACGAGGACCTCACGGCCTGGCCCTATGATCCGGCCGGCGCCAAGGCGCTGATCGAGGAGGCGGGCGCCACCGGCACGGTCATCAACCTCGTCGGCGAATCCGGCCGCTGGCTGAAGGACCGCGAGATGATCGAGGCGATCGCCGCCTACTGGACGGAGATCGGCATCAAGGTGAATGTCGAAATCCTCGAATTCTCGGTCTATCTCGACCGCATCTTCGACATGGGCAAGCGGCCCGACAGCTATTTCGTGCTCAATTCCAACGAACTGTTCGACGCCGACCGGGAAATGGCCTTCGCCTACGAGCCCGGCCAGGGCGGCGCGGCCAACAGCGACAAGGCGCTGGGCGAGGCGATCGTCGCGGCCCGTTCGCAGGTCGATGTCGAGAAGCGCAAGGCGGCCTACAAGGAGATCACCCGCAAGATCAACGAGGAGGCCTATGACGTGCCGCTGCTCAACCACCGCGACATATACGGCCTGTCGGCGCGCATGGACTGGCAGCCGCGCGTCGATGCCAAGCTGATCGTCAAGGAAATGAAGGTCAATGAATGAAACGGGGGGCAAGCCTGCCCTGAAGGCGATCGCGCCGGTCGAGTTGCCGGCACGGGCATCCGGAAAGGAGGTCGCGGATTTCGTCCGCGGCCTTGCCATTCTGGATGAAGTGGTGCTGCGCGCCCGGCGCCTTGCCGCCGAAACGGGCGTTGCGGAGGAGGAGCGATGAGCGGGCTGGAGACGCTCCCCATCCGCCGGCTCGCCGCGCTGGTCGCCGATCGTGCGCTCTCTGCCGCCGAGGTCACCGAGCATTTCCTCGCCCGCATGGCCGCGCTCGACGGGGCGCTGGCGGGCTTCAACCTGCCGACGCCCGAAGCGGCGCGGACGGCGGCCGCCGCCCTCGACGCGCGCCTTGCGGCGGGCGAGGCCGCAGGCCCGCTCGCCGGCATTCCGCTGTCGGTCAAGGATGTCGCCGATGTCGCGGGGCTCGTCTCGGCGGGTGCGTCGGCCTCGCGCGCCGAGCGCCGGGCGCAGCGGGATGCGCCGGCCGTGGCGCGGATGCGGGCGGCGGACGGCATCCTGCTTGGCAAGGCCAATTGCCACGAACTCGCCTTCGGCGGCCCGTCCTTCGATCTTCCCTTCCCGCCCGCCCGCAACCCGTGGAACCCCCGGTGCTTTCCGGGCGGCTCGTCCAGCGGGGCGGGGGTGACGGTTGCGGCGGGGCTCTGCCTCGGCTCGCTCGCCACCGATACGGCCGGCTCCATCCGCCTGCCGGCGACGCTGTGCGGCGTGGTCGGCCTCAAGCCGGGCAGGGGGGCGGTACCGCTGGACGGCATCGCCGCGCTCGCCCCCTCCATGGACCATGCCGGCCCCGTCGCCCGCACGGCCGATGACGCGCGCATCCTCTTCGACGTGATGGCGGGCCGCGCCCCGTCCCCCGTCTTCGCCGGCAGCCTCAGGGGGCGGCGCATCGGCGTTCCGCCCGACGACTGGGGCGTGGGCGCGCTCATCCACGCCGACGTGCGGGCCGGCGTGGACGCCGCCCTTGCGACGGCCCGGTCGGAGGGCGCCGAGATCGTCACGCTCGACCTGCCGCCGCTCGATGCCTTCCACGCGCCCGGAACGATCGTCATGATGGCGGAGGTGGCACGCGAACACGGCCCGGCGGTGCGGGCCGGGTGGGATCGGTTCGGAGCGATCTTCCGGGTCCGCGCCCTGGTCGGTGACGGCATTTCGCAGGACGACTACCGCATGGCGGAGCGCCTGCGCACCGTCCTGACTGCCCGCCTCGTCGCCGCGCTGGCAGAGGTGGATGCGCTTCTCGTGCCCGGCGCGCTTTCGCCGGCCGGCCCGCTGGCGGATGTCGATCCCTTCTATTTCATGAAGGACCCGATCCCGAACATCGTGGCGAATTATACGGGCCTGCCGGCCCTTGCCTTTCCCGCCGGCCGTGCCGCGGACGGCATGCCGGTCGGCGTCCAGATCCTCGGGGCCCCCGGGACGGAGCACCGGCTGCTCGATATCGCGGAAAGCTTCGAGCGCGCCGATCCCGACCGGTTTGCCGCGCGGCCGCCGCCGGGTTAAGCCTGATACGAACCATTCGACCTGCTGCACAAAAAGGGGAACAGAACAATGAACCGAACCACGAAGCGCCTGACCGCGGGGCTTTTCGCCCTCTTCGCCTCCACCGTCCTGCCGGCCGCGGCCTGGGCGCAGTCCATTACCATCGCCATCGGCTCCGAACCCTCGACGCTCGACCCGCAACTGCGCGACGACGGCGGCGAGCGGCAGGTCAACGACAATATCTACGAGACGCTGATGGCCCGCACGCCGACCGGGGAACTGGCACCCGGCCTTGCCGCCGAAGCGCCAAGCCAGGTGGACGCGACGACCTGGCAGTTCAAGCTGCGCGGGAACGTGGCGTTCCACAACGGCGAGCCCTTCAATGCGGATGCCGTGGTCGCCTCGGTGGCGCGCGTCATCGACCCTGCCAACAAGTCCGAGCAGATGGCCTATTTCGGCACGATCGACCGGGCCGAGAAGGTCGACGACCTGACGGTCAACATCATTACCAAGGGGCCGGACCCGATCCTGCCCTCGCGCATGTACTGGATGAAGATGATCCCGCCGGGCTATGCCAAGGACGGCGATCTCGCCGGCGCGCCGGTCGGCACCGGCCCCTACAAGTTCGATAGCTGGAACCGCGGCACGGACCTGAAGCTCGTCGCCAATGCGGACTACTGGGGCGGCGAACCGCAGATCGACGACGTCACCTATCGCTTCGTGACCGAGCCGGGCACCCGCCTGTCCGGCCTGATGGCCGGCGAGTTTGACGTCATCACCAACCTCCTGCCGGAATTCACCCAGCAGGTGCCGAAATTCGCGGCGGTGCCGGGGCTCGAGACCTCGGTCTTCGTGCTGGGCACCGACAACGAGGTGACGAAGGACCCGAAGGTGCGCGAGGCGCTCAATCTCGCCATCGACCGCCAGGCGATGGTCGAGAGCCTGTTCATGGGCTATGCGACGGTCGCCAAGGGCGCGCATATCAACCCGGCCGCCTTCGGCTTCAACGAGAAGCTCGATAACTATGCCTATGACATCGAGAAGGCCCGCGCGCTGATCAAGGAAGCGGGGGCGGAAGGCAAGCCGCTCGTCGTCATCGGCGAATCCGGCCGCTGGCTGAAGGACCGCGAGCAGATCGAGGCGGTGGCGGCCTACTGGGCGCAGACGGGCCTCAACGTGACGACCGACATCCAGGAGTTCTCGCGCTATCTCGACAGCCTGATGGGCACCGGGCCGCGGCCGGACGCCATCTTCATCGCCAATTCGAACGAGCTTCTCGACGCCGACCGGGAAATGTCCTTCATCTACCACAAGGACGGCGCCGCGGCCTCCAACTCGGATGCGGAGATGGCCGGCAAGATCGACGCGGCGCGTGTGGAGACCGACGTCGCCAAGCGCAAGGCGCTCTACGACGAGGTGCAGCAGAAGGGCCACGACCTGAATTACACCGTGCCCCTCTTCAACCTTCAGGATATTTACGGCATGTCTGAACGCATGGACTGGAAGCCGCGCGTCGATGCCAAGCTGATGGTCAGCGAGATGAAGGTGGTGGAATGATGGCTCGGCCGGGCCCGGGCCGCATGGCCACGGCCCGGCCGCCCGCGGCAAGCCACAGAGAAGGACGGTAATGTTCGAATTCATCCTGCGCCGGCTGTTCCAGGGCTTCCTCGTCGTCTTCGGCGTGACGGCGACGGTCTTCGTCGTCACGCGGCTGGCGGGCGATCCCGTCGCGCTCATGCTGCCGCTCAGCGCGACGGATGCCCAGCGCGCGGCCTTCGCTCGCGAGATCGGGCTCGACCAGCCGATCCTCACGCAGTTCCTGCGCTTTGTCGGCGACATCGCGACGCTGGATTTCGGCGATAGCCTCTGGCAGCGCCGCCCGGCGATCGCGGTGGTGTTCGAGCGCCTGCCGAACACGCTGATGCTGATCGGCGCCGGCCTCGGCGGGGCGGTGCTGCTGTCCATTCCGCTCGGCGCGATCGCGGCGCTGCGGCCGGGCGGCCTCGTCGACCGGCTGACCATGTCGGCCGGGCTGCTCGGTCTTGCCATGCCGCAATTCTGGCTCGGCCTCGTCGCCATCATGGTCTTCGCCGTCACGCTGCGCTGGCTGCCGACCTCGGGCATGGGCAGCGCCGCCCATCTCGTGCTGCCGGCCTTCACGCTGATGCTCACCCCGCTCGCCCGCTTCACCATGATGGTGCGCGCGGCGATGATCGACGAACTGAACAAGCCCTATGTGAAGACAGCGCGCGCCAAGGGGCTGGGCCTTGCCCGCATCCTGCGCGTCCACACGCTGCGCAACATCCTCGTGCCGTTCCTGTCCATTTCGGGCTGGGAGCTGATCTCGACCCTGTCGGGCTATACGGTGGTGGTGGAGGCGGTCTTCGCCTGGCCGGGGCTGGGGCTGACGGCCGTGCAGGCCATCCAGCGCGGCGATCTTTTCCTGATGCAGGCGATCGTCTTCGTCATCGCCTTCCTGATCGTGTTGATCGGCATCGTGCTCGACATCCTGTCGAAGGCGGTCGATCCGAGAATAGAACTGAACTGATGACCGCTCCCGCGTCCAGCGCCCCCCAATCCTTCGCCGTCCCGCGCGGCACGCTTTCGGAACTGTGGCACGACAAGGCGGCGGCGATCGGCCTTGTCTTCATCGTGCTCATCGTCTTCGCGGCCCTCTTCGCGCCGCTGATCGCGCCCTACGAGCCGGCCGCGCAATCGCTGACCGCGCGCCTCAAGCCGCCGGTCTGGATGGCCAAGGGCAGCTGGGAACACATCCTCGGCACGGACAATCTCGGCCGTGACGTGTTCTCGCGCATTCTCTGGGGCGCCCGCGCGACGCTTCTCATCGGCGCCGTCACCTGTCTCCTGGCGGGCACCATCGGCACGGTCGTCGGTCTCTTTGCCGGCTTCCTCGGCGGGCGGACGGATTCGGTGCTGATGCGGCTCGTCGACATCCAGGTGAGCTTTCCCGGCATCCTCCTCATCCTGCTCGTCGTGGCCGTGCTCGGGCCGGGCGTCTGGACGCTGATCGCGGTCCTGTCGGTCACCAACTGGATGGTCTATGCGCGGCTGGTGCGCGGCATCGTCTCCTCGACGCGCCAGACCCCCTATGTGGAGGCCGCCGAGGTGATCGGCTGTCGGCCGGGGCGGGTGATCTTCCGGCATATCCTGCCCAATCTCGTCTCGCCGCTCCTGACGCTCGCCATCCTCGAATTCACCAATATCGTGCTGGCGGAGGCGGCGGTGTCCTTCCTCGGCTTCGGCGTGCAGCCGCCGGCGACGTCCTGGGGCCTCGATGTCGCCTCGGGGCGCGACTATCTCTTCGTCGCCTGGTGGCTCGTCACCTTCCCGGGCCTTGCCATCGTCGCGACGGTGCTGTCGATCAACCTCTTCGCCAACTGGCTGCGCGTGACCACCGATCCGGAGGAGCGTGAGAAGCGTTTCGCCCGGGCCGAGGCCGCCCGCCGGCGACGCGCGCGCAAGGGAGCCGGCGCATGAGCGGCCCCCTTCTGGAGATCGATGACCTTCATGTGGATTTCGACACGCGCGCCGGCACGGTCAAGGCGCTGCGCGGCGTCTCGCTTTCCGTCGCGCCCGGCGAGACGCTCGGCATCGTCGGCGAATCCGGCTCCGGCAAGAGCGTGACCGCCCAGGCCGTGATGGGCCTCATCGACGTGCCGGGCCGCATTGCCGGCGGCGAGGTGCGCTGGCGCGGCGAAAGCCTTGTCGGCCAGCGCGTGGCAAAGGGCGCACGCGATATCTGGGGCAAGGACATCACCATGGTGTTCCAGAACCCGATGACCTCGCTCAACCCGCTGATGACCATCGGCGACCAGATCGCCGAGGTGGTGGAAATCCATCTCGGCCTTTCCCGCAAGGCCGCGCTGGCGCGGGCGGCCGAGCTGCTTACCGCCGTCGGCATCGCCGGGGCCGCGCGCCGGCTCGACCAGTATCCGCACGAATTTTCCGGCGGCATGCGCCAGCGCGTGATGATCGCGATGGGGATCGCCTGCGAACCCCGGCTGCTGATCGCCGACGAGCCGACGACGGCGCTCGACGTGACGATCCAGGCGCAGATCCTCGAACTGCTCGCGGAGCTGCAGGAGAAGATGGGGCTCGCCATCGTGCTGATCACCCACGATCTCGGCATCGTGGCCGGCCTGTGCCACCGGGTGGCGGTCATGTATGCCGGCCAGATCGTCGAGACGGGGCCGGTCGACGACATTTTCGAGGCCCCGTCCCATCCCTACACGCAGGGCCTCATCCGCTCGACGCCGGGCCTGGAGGCGGCCGAGGAAAGGCTCGTCTCCATCGAGGGCATGCCGCCCGGCCTTTTGCATCCGCCATCCGGCTGCGCCTTCCTGCCGCGCTGTCCGATCGGCGACGAGGGCTGCCGCGCGCCGCAGGCTCTGCGGCCCTTCGGGGCGGGATCGGTCGCCTGCCGCAAGGCCGGCGAACAGGCCTGGGGGGACGCGTGATGACGGCTCGCCCCATCCTTTCCGTATCCGGCCTTTCCATCGACTACGAACTCTCCGCCGGGAGCCTCTTTCGCAACCGTCTCGTCGTCAACGCCGTCGACAAGGTCAGCTTCGACATCGCGCCGGGCGAGACGCTGGGCCTCGTCGGCGAATCCGGTTCGGGCAAGACGACCGTCGGCCGGGCGGTCCTGCGCCGCATTCCGGCCGCCGGCGGCAGCATCGTCTTCGACGGCAGCGACATCACCCACCTTGCGGGCGAGGCGCTGCGGCGGCTGCGTGCACGCATGCAGATCGTGTTGCAGGATCCCTATACCTCGCTCAATCCGCGCATGAAGGTGGCCGACATCGTCGCCGAACCGCTCATCGTGCACGGGCTCGCCGCCTCGGCCGGGGAGGCGCGCGCCGTCGTCGCCGATCTCCTGGAGCGCGTCGGCCTGCCGCGCGAGGCGGCGGAGCGCTATCCGCACTCCTTCTCCGGCGGGCAGCGCCAGCGTATCGGCATCGCCCGGGCCCTGGCGCTGAAACCGGCGCTGATCGTCGCCGACGAGCCGGTCTCCGCGCTCGACGTGTCGGTGCGCGCGCAGGTCGTCAACCTGATGCAGGACCTGCAGCGCGACCTCGGCCTTTCCTATCTCTTCATCGCCCATGATCTTGCCGTCGTCAGGCACATCTCGCACCGGGTGGCGATCATGTATGCCGGCCGCATCGTCGAGATGGCGAAGCGCGAGGCGATCTACGAGCGGCCGATCCACCCCTATACGCAGGCCCTGCTCTCCGCCGTTCCGGTCGCCAACCCGAAACTCCAGCGCGAGCGGCGGCGCATCGTCCATCCCGGGGAATCCGTCGACATGGTCCACCCGCCGTCCGGCTGCCGCTTCCATCCGCGCTGCCCGCTGGCGACCGACCGTTGCCGGCAGGAGGAGCCGCCGCTGGCCCCCAAGGCCGGGGAGCATCTTGCCGCCTGCTGGAACAGTGCCCCATGACCGATCTTCTCTTCAGCCTGCCCGGCCTTGCCGCGGTCGTCGTCCTCATCGTCGCCGGCGCCGTGCAGGGCTCCACCGGCTTCGGCTTCAACATGCTCGCCGCGCCGCTGCTCGCCGTCATCGAGCCCGCCTTCGTGCCCGGCGCCATGCTGACCATGGCGATGGTGGTGAGCGCCGGCGGCATGCTGCGCGAATGGAACGAGGTCAACCGCAGCGACCTCACCTTCGCGCTCACCGGGCGGCTGCTTGCCGCCGGGGCGGCGGCCTTCTGCCTCGGCCTCCTCACCCCCGCCGCCTTCTCGGCGGTGTTCGGCTTTGCCGTGCTCTTCGCCGTCGGCCTCAGCCTCGTCGGCATGCGCATCGAGACGACGCGGGCCACGCTCTTCATCGCCGGTGCGATTTCCGGCTTCATGGGCACGTTGACCTCCATCGGCGCGCCGCCGATGGCCATGGTCTACCAGAATGCCGGCGGGGCGCGCATGCGTGCCACGCTCAACGCCTTCTTCGTCGCCGGCAGCATCATCTCCATCGTGGCGCTGGTCGTCACGGGGTCCTATGGCCTTGCCGACCTTGCGCTTGCCGCCACCATGCTGCCCTTCGCCTTTGCCGGCTTCCTGCTGTCGGGCTGGGGGCGGCGGCTGGTCGATCGCGGGCAGGTCAAGACGGTGGTGCTCGTCGTCTCCACGGCCTCGGGCCTCGTCCTGCTCGCCCGCGCCTTGCCACAGGGATTGTTCTCATGACGTCTTCGCCCTCCATCCTCATTACCGGCGCCGGCAGCGGTATCGGCGTGGCCATCGCCCGGGCCGTCGCGCTGCCCGGTGCGCGGCTGCTGCTGCATACGGGTCGCAATGCGGAGGGGCTGGAGGCGATCGCCGCCGAGGCGCGGGAGAGGGGCGCCGTCGTCGCGACCGAACTCGGCGACCTTGCCGAGAAGGACACGGCGCGCCGGCTCGTTGCGCGGGCGCGGGCGGAATTCGGCCGGCTCGACCAGATCGTCTCCAATGCGGGCCGGGCCCAGCGTGTCGCCTTCGGCGACCTGACGGAGGCGGATATCGAGAATGCCTTTGCGGCGATGCCGCTCGCCTTCTTCCGGCTGGTCGATGCGGCGCTTGCCGACCTCAAGGCCTCGCCCGCAGGGCGGGTCGTCGCCATGAGCTCCTTCGTCGCCCATGGCTTCGGCACGAACGGCATGCATTTTCCCGCCTCCGGCGCGGCCAAGGCGGCGCTGGAGGCGCTGGCGAAATCGCTGGCGGTGCAGCTGGCGCCCGACGGCGTGACCGTCAATTGCGTCGCCCCCGGCTTCACGCGCAAGGACGGCGGCGGCCACGCCGCGACGTCTTCGGCCGCGATGGACAGCGCCCGCGCCGTGACGCCGAACGGCCGCCTCGGCGAACCGGCGGACGTTGCCGCCGTGGTCGCCTTCCTGCTTTCCCCTGCCGCCGGCCACATGACGGGCCAGACCCTGCATGTCGACGGCGGCCTGCTCCTGCCCTGAGGCGTGTCGCGGTCCGGCCGTCCGCTACCGCCTGAGATCAGCCCCTTCGAGCAGACGAAGGGCGCTTGCGTGAAGCGCCGCATCGCCGGCCGCGACGACGCAGCCCTTCCAGGCAAGGTCGAGCGGGCCGCCCTGCCAGTCGGTGACGATGCCGCCCGCGCCTTCGATGACGGCGGTGGGCGCGAAGAGGTCGTAGGCGTCGAACCCGGCATCGACGGCGAGGTCCGTGCGTCCGCGCGCAAGGCAGGCATAGCTGTAGCAGCTGCCGCCGTACTGGGTGAATTGCACCGCGTTGTCGAGACGCGCGAACGGCGCGCGGTCGGCCTCGGGAATGAAATGGGGGTTGGACGAGGTCATGTAGGCATCGGCAAGCGCCGTGCCCTTGCGGCAGCGGATCGACTTGCCGTTATGCCATGCGCCCTTGCCGGAAATGCCGGTGAGGCGTTCGCCCGTCGCCGGCAGGTCGATGACGCCGAGCAGCGGCTTGCCGCCGTGCGCGAGCGAAATCAGCGTGCCATAGACGGGAATGCCGGCGACCCAGGCCGCCGTGCCGTCTATCGGGTCGAGCACCCAGACGAATTCGGCATCGAGCCGCTCGCTGCCGTGTTCCTCGCCCATGATGCCGTGATCGGGGAAGGCGGCACGGATCTGTTCGCGCAGCCTCGTCTCGACGGCGCGGTCGGTGGCGGTGACGAAGCTCGCATCCTGCTTCAGGTCGACACGCGGCGCCTCCTGCGCCGCGGCCAGCAGCAGGGCGCGGGAGCTGTCGGCGATTTTTTCGGCGAAGGCGAGAAAGGTTTCGGTTCTGTCGGTCATGGCTTTTCTCAATGCGCGAGGATCTGTCCGAGGAAGGTGCGGGCACGCTCGGATTTGGGGGCTGCGAAGAATTCGGCGGGGGTGGAGACTTCGACGATTTCGCCGCGGTCCATGAAGACGATGCGGTCGGCGACGGAACGGGCAAAGCCCATCTCGTGCGTCACGCAGACCATCGTCATGCCCTCGCGGGCAAGGTCGGTCATGACGTCGAGCACTTCGGAGATCATTTCCGGGTCGAGCGCGGAGGTCGGCTCGTCGAAGAGCATCACTTCCGGGTTCATGCAGAGCGCGCGGGCGATCGCCACACGCTGCTGCTGGCCGCCGGAAAGCTGCGAGGGGTATTTGTGCGCCTGGTCGGGAATGCGAACGCGGGTGAGGTACTTCATGGCGACAGCTTCGGCCTCGGCCGTCGCCATCCTGCGCGCCAGCCTGGGGGCGAGCGTCAGGTTCTCCAGCACCGTCATGTGCGGAAAGAGGTTGAAGCTCTGGAACACCATGCCGACCTCGCGGCGCACGAGGTCGATCTTCTTCTCGTCGTCGGTCAGCTCCTCGCCGCCGACGACGATCCGGCCGCCGTCGTGCTCCTCCAGCCGGTTGATGCAGCGGATCATGGTCGACTTTCCCGAGCCCGAGGGGCCGCAGACCACGACCTTCTCTCCTTTGGCGATCGTGAGATCGACGTCCTTCAGCGCATGATAGGTGCCGTAGAACTTGTTCATCTTCTCGAGGACAATGATATCGGCCATCAGGTCTTTCTCACATGGCGGTTCGCGGCGGTCTCGATCAGCGTGAAGCCGGTCTGGATGATCCAGACGAGCACGAGATAGATGATCGTCGCGGCAATGAAGATCTCGTAGGGGGCGAAGGTGTCGGCGACGATGGTGCGGGCGACGCCCGTCATCTCCATCAGCGTGACGGTGGAGGCGAGCGCGGTCGACTTCAGCATCGAGACGATCTCGTTGCTGTAGGCCGGCAGGGCGAGGCGCACGGCGAGCGGCGCGGTGATGCGGCTGGCGCGCTGGAACTTGTTCAGGCCGAGCGCCTTGCCCGCCTCGATGAGCCCCTTGTCGACGCCGAGCACGCCGCCGCGCAGGATTTCCGAAACATAGGCGCCGGTGTTGAGCGACAGCGCTATGACCGAGCACCAGTAGGGCTCGCGCAGGATCGGCCAGAGGACGCTCTGGCGGATGAAGCCGAATTGCGGCAGGCCGTGATAGATGACGAAGAGCTGCACGAGCAGCGGCGTGCCGCGGAAGAAGTAGATATAGGCCTTGGCCGGCCAGGAGAGCCAGGCCCGCCGCGACAGCCGCATCAGGAGGATACCGACGGCCAGGATCAGGCCGAACAGGGTGGAGACCGCGAGCAGGTTGAGGGTCAGGCCGAGGCCTTGCAGGATTTTCGGCAGGCTTGAGGCGATCAGCGAGAAGTCGAAGCTCATCGGGCACCTCTGAGATGGCGGTTCGCGCGCTGCTCCAGCCTGCCGACGGCCAGCGTGATCACCGTGGTCATCGCCAGGTAGATCAGGGCGACGGTCATGTAGAGCAGGAAGGGACGGTGGATGAGCGAATTGGCCATCTTGGCGACGAAGAGGATTTCCTCAAGGCCGATGATCGAGACCAGCGCGGTATCCTTCATGATGGACAGCATGTGGTTGCCGAAGTTCGGCAGGGCGAGCCGCCACATCTGCGGCAGGCGCACATAGCGGAAGATCTGGTGGCGCTTGAGGCTGAGGGCCCGCGCCGCCTCGACCTGTCCGCGGTCGACGCCGAGAAAGGCGCCGCGGAAGGTCTCCGTCATATAGGCGCCGACGATCAGGCCGATGGCGATGGAGCCTGCCCAGAACGGCGGCAGGTCGATGAACTTCACCGAGGGGTCGACGAACTGGACCAGTTTGGTGAGCGCGATCGCCATGCCGAAATAGAAGAGCAGCAGCACGAGCAGTTCCGGCGCGCCGCGGAACACGACCGTGTAGGCCTGGGCGATGCCGCGCAGGATGCGGCTCTTGGAAAGCTTCGCCGAGGCGCCGATGAGGCCGCAGACGACCGCGATCACCAGGGACACCAAGAAGACCTGCAGCACCGTCATCAGGCCGAAGAAGAAATCGTCCCACCAGCCGTCGAGTAGCGACATGGCGATACCTCCATACTCTCATGCGGATCGGGCGCCGCGTGTGCGCGGCGCCCGGAGGCGATGCTTACTGGCCGACGCCCTTCCAGTTTTCCGGCTGGATGGAGAAGGGGAAGTATTTCAGGCTGTACTTTTCGAGCGAGCCGTCCTTGATCATGTCCTCCAGCGCCTTGTCGATCTTGGCGAGCAGTTCGTCATTGCCCTTGCGCAGGCCGACGCCCACGCCCGGGCCGAAATATTCGACCTCGTCGATCGCCGGCGAGACGAATTCGAAGCCCGCGCCGTTTTCCTTGCTGAGGAAGTCGAGATAGGCCTTCATCGGGTTGGTGATGGCGATGTCGACGCGGCCGTTCTGCAGGTCGAGCAGCATGGGCTGGGCGCCGTCATAGAGCACGACTTCCGCGCCCGGCAGCGTGGCTTCCACCCATTTCGCATAGGTCGAGGCCCGCTCCACGCCGAAGCGCAGGCCGCTGAAGGCGTCGGGGATCGGCTTGCCGTCGGCATCGAAGAGCTTCAGGCCGGCATCCTTCGAACCCAGGATGCGGCCAAGCGAGACGCGATAGGGCACGGAGAAATCGATCTTCTGCTTGCGCTCCTCGGTGATCGACATGGAGGCGACGATAAGGTCGAACTTGTTGGCGAGCAGTGCCGGCAGCATGCCGTCCCATTCCTGGCAGACATAGTCGAGCTCGACGCCGATGTGCTCGGCTATGCCCTTGGCGACATCGACGTCATAGCCCGCCATCTCGCCCTCGGGGGTGCGGTAGTTGAAGGGCGCATAGGTGCACTCCATGCCGACGCGCAGGGTTTCGGCATGGGCAGGCGTGGCGGCCGCCAGGCCGACGATTGCGGCAGATAACAGACCGGTCATCAATTTCATGGCATTCCCCTTTTTCGTTTGGTCAGGCTTGTGACGGTCCTCACTCCGTCGAGGGGAGAACGATGCGCCGCAAGGAAGGGAGAGGAAATCCACCCAGGGGATGATGGCCGCCATCACCCTCGGGGTGGATGGAATGTGGCGGGCGGTTGATCTAGCCCTTTGTCATGCAGGCCAGAGGAGAGCCCCATGAAATATGTCCGCATGCCCATCGAACTGGAATCGCCCGAACAGCTCGGCTACGACACGATCCGCTACAATCTCTCGGAAAGCTCGGTTGCGGACCGCCGCCTCGGCGAACTGAACCTCAGGCTGGACGATATCCTGCTGTGCTACGGCGACCATCGCGGCGCACCGGACCTGCGCAACCTGATCGCCGGCACCGGGGAAGGCCTTGCGGCTGACGACGTGCTCGTCACCGCGGGCGCGGCGGGCGCGCTCTTCATCGTCGCGACGTCGATGTTGCAACCTGCCGACCACATCGTCGTGGTGCGGCCGAACTATGCGACGAACCTCGAAACGCCGCGCACCATCGGCGCGCAGATGAGCATCGTCGACCTGACCTTCGAAACCGGCTACCGCCTCGATCTCGATGCGATCGAGGCGGCGATCCGGCCGGAGACGAAGTATGTCTCCGTTACCTATCCGCACAATCCGACGGGCGTGATGATCTCCGAGAGCGAGATGAAGGCGCTGGTGGCGCTGGTCGAGCGCAAGGGCACGCGCCTGCTCTTCGACGAGACCTATCGCGAGATGACCGCGGGCGCGATGCTGCCGGTCGCGGCCAGCCTGTCGGATCGGGTGATCAGCGTTTCCTCGCTTTCCAAGACCTACGGGATCCCCGGCATCCGCATCGGCTGGCTGATCACCCGCGATGCCGAGCTGATGGAAACGTTCCTCGCCGCCCGCGAGCAGATCGGCATTTCCGGCAGCACGGTGGACGAATACATCGCCTATGTCGCGCTCAGCCAGCGTGACCAGTGGCTCGCCTTCAACAATGCCCGTATCGCCAGCGCCTTCGCCATCGTGAAGGACTGGATCGCCTCCGAACCGCTCGTCGAGTGGGTCGAGCCGTCGGGCGGCTGCGTCTGTTTCCCGCGCATCGTGCCTTCGGCGAATGTCGATCTCGCCGGTTTCCACGAAAGCCTCTACAGCCGCCACCAGGCCTATGTCGGCCGCGGCCGCTGGTTCGAGCAGGACGACCGGCATTTCCGCATCGGCTATGCCTGGCCGACCGAGGACGAGTTGAGCAAGGGCCTCGCCGCCATCTCCGCCGCCATCCGCGAGAACCTCAGGGGCTGAACGATATCGGGGGCGACCTGTTCGCCCCCTTTCTCCTCACGGATCGAGGCTGCCCAGGCGTCTCACAGATTGAGGCTGCGCAGAAAGGTGGAAAACAATTCCTGCTGCGTGGAGAGATTGAGCTTGGCATAGAGCTTCTGCCTGTGCGTCTTCACCGTCGCGATCGAAATGCCGAGGTGATAGCCGATCGATTCGCTTGAATGCCCCTTGAGGATCAGCAAGGCCACCTCCCGCTCCCGCGGGCTGAGGAGGCCGCGGCCGAAATCGCTGAAGAGGTGATCGATCGGGCGGGCCTGCGGAGTGTTGTCGCTGCGCAGGAGATGCGTCCAGAGCCGCCGGAAGATCGCCGCGATCATCGGATGCGCTTCGCGCAGCCGCGCGATGGACGCCGCGTCGAACCCGCCTTCGCTGCGGATGCGCGACAGGCTGATCTCCGCCATTTCCCCGTTCGGCAGCTCGATGGCGATCAGCAACTCCTCCATCCCCTCGGGCCAGCCATGGGTGCGATAGCCCAGTTCCTCGTCTTCATGGCGGCGGATGTCGAGGCCGCGGTGGAGATCGGAGCCGAGATATTCGTCGGGCGCCAGGTCGCGCATGAGGTAGATGCCCGCCGGCAGGCCGGCGAGATAGGCATTGTAGAAGGGATTGAGCAGATAGGTGCCGGCGATGAAGAGCTGCACCGCCCGCTTGGCCTTGGGGCCGGAGAACGTGTCGAAAACGTAGGTCGGCCCGCCATTCTTGCGATGCACCACCGACAGCGCCAGATGGAAGCGCGCTACCGAACCGATGGCCGCCAGCAGCGCCGAAACGCTGTCCGGCTGGTCGAAACGATCGAGTGCGTGTGCGAAGGGTTCTATCCAGCCGGCGGTGTCTGTCATGGGCTCATCTGCAAGATTCCGGGAGGAAAACGCGGCTTATGGCCCCTTTACGCCAGTCCGCCTCACGCAACAAGCTTGTCGATCGCCGCAAGCGTGCGCTCGATTTCGTCGGCGGAATTGTAATGGGCTATGCCGATGCGGACCACCCCTTCCTCCTCGGAAAGGCCGAGATGGCGGGCCGGCTCCAGTGCATAATTGTGGCCGGACCAGACATTGATGTCCTCGGCCGCCAGCGCGTCCGCGAAGCGGTGGGTCGAGATCGTCTCATGCGTGAACGAGATCGTCGGTACGCGGTGGGCGAAGAGGTTGGGATTGGCGATGCCGACCAGCCGGACGCCGGGCAGGGCGGTCAGCCCGCCGATCAGCCGCCGGGTCAGGCCGGCTTCATAGGCGTCGAAGGCCTGGTAGGCGCCGGCCATCTTTTCCCGACGCGTCCCGGTGCTCCCCGTCGCCTCGCCCGCCGCGGCAAGATAGTCGATGGTCGCCGTGAGGCCGGCCAGAAGCTCCGTCTGCGGCGTGCCGGTGCAGAAGCGGTCCGGGATGTCGTCGCTTTGGCAGCGCACGCGGTGCGGCGGCAGCGCCCGCAGCAGGTCCTGACGCCCCCAGAGCACGCCGAGATGCGGCCCGAAGAATTTGTAGGACGAGCAGACGAGGAAATCGCAGCCGATCGCCTGCACATCCGGCAAGCGGTGCGGCGCAAGCTGCACGGCGTCGATCCAGACGAGCGCGCCGGCTGCCTTGGCAAGCGCCGTCAGCGCGGCGACGTCGTTGATGCTGCCGGTCATGTTCGAGGCGTAGTTGAGTGCGAGGAATTTCGTGCGCGGCGTGAGAAGGGCTGCGAGGCCTTCCGGCTCGATGCGCCAGGTCTCCGTGTCGAAGGGCAGCCATTTCACCACGAGGCCGTATTCTTCGGCCATGGCAAGCCAGGGCGAGACATTGCCTTCATGATCCATGCGCGTGACGATGATCTCGTCGCCCGCCGAAAAGGTCTTGCCGATAACCCGCCCCATCTGGAAGGCCAGCGTCGTCATGTTCGGGCCGATGATCATTTCCTGCCAGGAGGCGGCGTTGACGAATTCGGCCGCGGCCTCATGCGCCAGGCGCCAGGTGGCATCCGCCCGCTGCGAGGCCGCAAAGCGCCCGCCGAGATTGGACGAAGCCGTCGCCATGGCCTCCGCCACCGCCGCGACGACCGTCCCTGGAACCAGCGTTCCCGCCGGGTTGTCGAGATAGGCGGTGCGGGAATTCTCCAAGGCGGGGAAGGAGGCGCGGATCATATCGATCGGATAGGCAGTCATGGGCGGCACCCTTTGCTGAACGCTGTTGTCGGCCCTTTGTGTCGCTTTCCGCCCCTGCTCGCTATCCTCCCAGGAGATGATGGGCGCTTTGCCGCTGTCCCGGGAGGATTGCGCATCCGCGTGTTCCCGGTTTCCGCCCCGGGACCGGCTTTACGGGATGGGATCTTCTCGCGGGGCGCGCCGTGCCAGCTGGTGTTCCCGCCAGATGGTGAAGAGGCCCGCGCCGACCACGATGAGCGCGCCGGCGATCATGTTGAGCGTGACGATCTCGCCGAACAGCCAGACGGCGAGGATGACGTTGAGCACGAGCTGGAAATAGGTGACGGGCTGAACCTCCGCGGCCGGCAGCAGTCCATAGGCGCGGATCAGGAAATAATGGCTGAGGGTGCCGCAGACGCAGAGCGCGGCGAGCGCATACCAGTCGGAGGGCTTGACCTCGGTCCAGTGGAACGGCCCGATCAGCGAGATCGCCACCGCGCCGGCGATGCCGGCGTAGAAGAGGCTGGTCACGGCCGAATCCTCGCGGCTCACCGCGCGCGTGGCGATGCTGTAGAGCGCAAAGAGCACCGACGCGCCGAGGGGCAGGAGCAGCGACAGGTCGAAATGGACGTCCACGGGGTTGATGATCACCAGCACGCCGAGAAGGCCGACCAGCACCGCGGTCCCGCGCCGCCAGCCGACGGCCTCTCCGAGCAGGGGAATGGACAGGACCGTGATGATCAGCGGCGTAGCCTGGAAGATCGACTGGCTCATGGCAAGCCCGGCATGCACATAGGAAAAGACGATGAGGACGATTTCCGCGACGAGCAGAAGCCCCCTGGCGATCTGCAGCCAGGGACGGCGTGTGCGGACCGCCTGGCGGATGCCGCCCTGCGAGGAGGCGGCAAAAGCGCAGACGAAAAGCGCAAAGGCCCAGAACCGGATCATCGTTATGAACAGCGCCGGATAGCGGTCGCCGAGATACTTGGTGATCGCATCCTGGCCGGCAAAGATGCAGACGGCCAGGAAGGCGAAGAGATAACCGCGGGTCTTGGGGCTCATGGCGTCTACAGATCTAGAATCGTTGAACCCGCTGATAGCACAGGCTCGCCCGGGCGCGATGAACAAACCGACAATCGTCGCGATTGGCCAATCGGCGGGCGCCTGCGATATCGCCTAGTTGCGAATGACGATCAAGGGCCCGAGGCGGGTCGCTTGCAGGCCGAGGGCCCTCGTGACGAAGGCAAGCGCCTCGGCGGTATCGGCGACCTTGATCGTGCCGCTGACGCGGCGGTCGGCCAGCGCCGAACCGGCGACGACGATCCGGCCGCGGAAATGCCGGTTCATCTCCTCGACGACGTAGGAAAGCGGCGCATTGTCCACGGCGATCTGCCCCCGCTTCCAGGCGAGGGCGACGAGCCCATCAACCGGTGCGACGACCGTCTTCTTCCTGGTGTGATCGTAGGTCGCCTGTTCGCCCTCGTTCACCCGGATCGCGCTTGTCCTGTCCCCGTCGAGTTCGACCTCGACGGCGTTTTCGGTGACGGTCACCTCGGTATCGTCCTCGCCGTAGCGGACGTCGAAGGCGGTGCCGAGCGCCGTCACGCTCGCTGTCCCGGCCACGACCGTGAAGGGGCGCTCCGGCGCATGAGCGACCTGGAAGAAGGCCTGGCCGCGGAGAAGGCGGATGGTGCGGCGCGTGTCGGTAAAGTCCACCGCGATGGCGGAGGAGGCATTGAGTTGCACCTCGGAGCCGTCGTCCAGCGTGAGAACGGGCATCTCGCCCGTCCCGGCGATCATGTCCGCCTCCAGCCGCATCGGCCCGTCGAAGGCGAAGAAGGCGCCGGTCAGGAGGGCGGCGACGGCCAGTGACATGGCGATCGGCTTCGCCGTCCCCTGCGGCTTCACCTTGATGTTGGCGAGCGCCGGGTCGGACTGGATCGCCTGGCGGGCGTCCCCCATCAGCCGCTCGGCGGCGCTGTAGGTGCGACAGTTCTCCGGGTCGTCATCGAGCCAGCGCTGGAAGCGGGCCCTGTCCGCCGGCGACTGGCTCGGATCGCCGTTGCGCAACAGCCAGTCGGCCGCTTCGCGGTTGCGCTTTTTCTGAGCGTTGGTCGGCATCGGCGTCTCCAAGCGTGTCCTCTCCCTCTAGACGTTTGAGGTCGTCGATTTGGGACCCTTACTGGACTTGCAGGAGGCAGTCGAGGCAATGGGCGAAGGCGCGGCGCAGGTGCCGGTCCACCATGTTCCTGGAAATATTCAGTTTCACTCAGATCTGGTCGGGCGTCAGGTGATGCAGACGATGCAGGATGAAGACGACGCGGCGGCGTTCCGGCAGTTCGGCGATCGCTGCGCGCAGGATCGCGACGCGTGCCTCGACGTCCAGCGCGAAATCCGGAGCGGGGCCGGCACTCGCCACCGAAAGCGCTTCGCGTTCCGAGCCGGAAAAGAGGCGCGCTTCCTTGGCCTCCCGACGCTGGCGGTCGAGGCCGAGATTGATGGCGGCGCGGCAGAGGAAGGCCTTTATCGAGCGCTTGTTCTGCAACACGTCGGGCTTGGCGGCGAGCTTCACATAGAGATCGTGCACCACGTCGCGAGCCGTGGAGCGGGGATGGCCGCGGCGGCGAACGGCGTTGGTGATGTCGGCATAGTGGGCCTCCATGGCCCGGTTCAGCAGGTCGTTGCTGTCAACACGGTCCCAGACGAGGGGCGAGGAGGAGTTCGACATCGGCACAGTTCCCAAACCACCGGTCAGGTTCAGGACGGGGAAGACCGAACCTTGTTGAGGAAATGGCTAGCCAATCTGGAAAACCCTTGCAAGTGCAATAGGATAGAACAATTCCGAACGGGTGGAACGCAGCCGGGATAAATCAGGACTATAAAACTCACCTTTATGCCTGATTTCGTTGCCCGATTTGGCTTTCGCCGTTTCGGCTTCGTGCGGCACGGGCCTTGGCGGGGTGTTCGAATGGACCAGCGGTGTGATATTTGGGTAACGGCTCGGCGCTCCGCCTGCCGGGTCACAGTGGAATGCAGAGCGGTGTTCCGGCAACCGGGTCGCGGATCACGACCGTCTTCACCTTGAACACGTCGGCGATCGTTTCGGCTGAGATCACGGCATCGGGATTTCCGGCAGCGGTGACCTTCCCGTCCTTCAACACAACGACATGTTCGGCATAGCGGGCCGCCTGGTTGATGTCGTGCAACACGGCGACGACCGTCTTTCCGTGCCTGGCGACGAGCAGCGTGATGAGGTTCATCAACTCGATCTGGTGTTCGAGATCGAGATAGGTCGTGGGCTCGTCGAGCAGGAGCGCCTCGCCCTGTTGTGCCAGCGTCATGGCGATCCAGGCGCGCTGGCGCTGGCCGCCGGAGAGGCTGTCGATCGCCCGATCCGCGAAATCCGTCGTGCCGGTCAGCATGAGCGCCTCTTCGCAGGCCGTCTGATCGCCCTGCGACCAGCGGCTGAAGAGCGAGCGGTGCGGATAGCGGCCCTGCCGGACCAGGTCCATGACCGTCAGTCCCTCCGGCGCGACCGGGCCCTGCAGGAGGACGCCCACCTTGCGGGCGACGTCGCGCGTCGAGAGAGCCGTGATGTCGCGGCCGTCGAGAAGGATGCTGCCGCCGGAGGGCTTCATCAGGGCTGCGAAGGTGCGCAGGATCGTGGACTTGCCGCTGCCGTTGGGGCCGATCAGCGCCGTGAAGCGGCGTTCCGGGATCGCAAGGTCGAGATCCGCGACGATGCGGCGCTGGCCATAGGCGATATCGATGCCCTTTCCGGCGATCTTTGCAGAGGGTTGCTTATCCATGGCCACGGCTGCGTCCCCAGAGGAGGTAGGCGAAGAAGGGCGCACCGACGAGGCCGGTGACGACGCCGGCCGGAAGCTGGGCCGGCGGAAGGATGACGCGGCCGACGAGGTCGGCGGCGACGACGAGGCAGGCCCCGACGAGGGCGGCGACCGGGAGGATCCGGACATGGGAGGCCCCGACCAGCCGGCGCGCGATGTGCGGCGCCACGAGGCCGACGAAGCCGATGAGGCCGGAAACCGCGACCGCAGCGCCGGACAGCACCGTGACGAGCACGATCATGAGCCCGCGCACGCGATCGACCGGCTGGCCGAGGCTCTTTGCGGAACTGTCGCCGAAGCGGATGAGATCGAGCTCGCGCGCGGCAAGAAAGGCGAGCGTCAAGGGCACGATGAGCCAGAGGGCGAGCAACCGAACCCTGACCATGTTGGCGTCGTAGACACTTCCGGCAAGCCAGACCATCGCGCGCTGCACGTCGCCGATATCGCCGAAGGCGGAGAGAAAGGTCGTGCCGGCGGTTGCAAGCGAGGAGAGGCCGATGCCGACGAGAATGATGCGCAGGGACGAGGTGCCGCTGCGCCAGGAAAATGCATAGACCGCGAGCGCCATGGCCGCCGCGCCGAAAAACCCCGCCGCCTGCAGGAGTGCGACGGGCGGATCCCGCACGAGGACGATGACGGCCATGGCCGCGGCCGCCGCGCCGCTGTTGATGCCGAGCACGCCCGGCTCGGCCAGTGGATTGCGCATGATCGCGAGCGTAATCGTGCCGGCGGTCGCAAGGGCCGTCCCGACAAGGAGCGCGAGAAGCACGCGCGGCAGACGCAGGCCGAGGACGATCATGGTGCTTTGCGGATCGGGATCACCCGTCCCGGTGATGGCGGAATAGAGTTCCCGAAAGGTCAGCGGCACGTCGCCGAAGGCGAGGCTGGCCGCCATCAGGAGAGCGAGCAGAAGGGTGAGCGCGACGAGAAGCCGGATCATGCCTCGCCCCTCAGCCGCGTTCGGGCGAGATAGAGGAAGAACGGCGCGCCGAGAAGCGCGATCGTCACGCCCACAGGAAAGCTCTGGCTTGCGAAGACGAGCCGCCCGGCCGTGTCGGCGAGGACCACCAGCAGCGCGCCGCCGAGCGCCGAGAAGGGAAGGACCCAACGATAGTCGACGCCGATGCCCATGCGCACGATGTGCGGCACGACGAGGCCGACGAAGCCGATCGGCCCGGCGAGCGCCACTGCGCCGCCCGCAAGCAGGATGACGATGGCGACCGCCGCGCCGCGCCAGATCGCCGGGTTCTGGCCGAGCGCGCGGGCGCGCTCCGCCCCGAGGCTTAGCGTCGTCAGATGCCGGCCGAGGAGGAGCGCGGCGACAAGGCCGGTGAGGATGTAGGGCGCGACGGTTGCCGCCTGCGCCATGGTTCGCCCTGTCACCGAGCCGGCCGTCCAGAAACGGACCGCATCGAGCGTGCTCTGGTCGAAGATCAGGATGGCGGAGGTCAGGGAGGTGAGGAAGGTCGCGACGATGGCGCCCGCCAGTACGAGCCCGAGCGGGGAATGCCCGACCGCTCCGAGCGAGCCCAGCGCATAGACGACGACCGCGGCAAGGCCGGCACCAAGGAAGGCGAACCAGACATAGACCTCGCCAATGCCGGTGCCGAAAAGGGTCATCACGGAGACGACGGCGAAGGCCGCGCCGGCATTGATGCCGAGCAGGCCGGGGGACGCGAGCGGATTGTTCGTCACGGCCTGCATGATGGCGCCCGAGACGGCAAGCGCACTGCCGGCGAGGAGGGCGGCAAGGACACGGGGCAGGCGGATGGCGGTCACGAGCAGATGGTCACGCGAGCCGTCGAACCGGAAGATCGCGGCCGTGATGGTGGAAAACGGCATCGCCACCGTGCCGAGCGCGACTGCGCTCATCGCCACAAGCACGAGCAGGCCGAGAAGGACGGCGATGGCGAGCGTCCGGCCGCTGTCGGTCGCAGCAAGGCGGCAGGCTTTCCGGCCCGTCATCGATCCCCCAGGATATAGCGCTCGACATCGTCGAGGATCCGGTTCGCCGAGCTGATGCCATGAAAACTCTGCCAGGGGCCGCGATCGACGCGGTGCGCGCGTCCGGCCTGCACGGCAGGCAGCAATTGCCAGAGCGGGTTTTCGGTCACCTGTTTCTCCAGAGCGTCGTCGGGGCCGCTCTCGAAGCCGCTGGCCGAAACGTAGAGAAGCACGTCGCCGTCAAGATTGGCGAGTTCTTCCCAGTCCGGCCGCTTGACGATCGTGCCGTCGGTGACGGTCTCGTAAGCGGTGCGCTTCACGCCCGCCTCGTGCAGCACCGCGAAGGGAGCGTAGGCGTCGGGCCCGTCGACGAAGACGACGAAACGGTCCGGCGCGAAACGGACGGTCGAGACCGTCAGGTCCTTGTCCTCCATCCGTTCGCGGATCGCGGCGACGCGGGTATTGTAGGCCTGGAGCGCGGCGCTCGCCGCGTCTTGCGCGCCGGTCACCTCGGAGAGGCGCCCGAGATATTTCTTCCAGTCCATATGCTTGAAGAAAACCGTCGGCGCGATCTTCGCCGCCTGTTCGTAGATCGCCGAATGGGCTTCCGCCGAACCGATGATGAGATCCGGCTTCAGCGCCGCGACACGCTCGAGGCTCGGCTCCCTGGGATTGCCGAGATCCACCATTTTCCTGGCTTTCACCACGTCGAGGACCTCGTCCTCGGTGATCGCCATATAGGGGGTGGCGACAACGGGCGCGTCGAGTTCGATCAGGAGCCCGAGCGTGATCAGCGGATCGAGCGTCACGATCCGCTTCGCCTCCGCCGGAATGCAGAAGGGCGGATTGTAGATCCCCTCGGTGATGGCCTTCCCCTGGCAGGCGGCATGCGAAGAGGCGGCAGCAAGGAGGACGGCGAGAAGGGCGAGACAGAAACGCAAGGCGGGCACCATTTCGACGCTTGGGAAGAAAGGCTGCGGAGCCGAAGCCCCGCAGCCGCGGCGATCAGAACTTCGTGCGGATATTCAGGCCGAAGGCGCGACGCTTGCCGGCCTGGCCGAAGGGCAGCGAGTAATCGGGATCGACGATCGTGAAGTATTTCTCGTCCGTCAGGTTTTCCGCAAAGGCGGTCACCTCCCAATTGTCCTTGCGGAAGCCTGCCTGCGCGTTCACGAGGAAGCGCGGGTCGATCTTGTACATGCCCTTCGTGCCGAAGCGCGAATTGTAGCTGGTCGTGTACTTGGCGTCGGCTCCGACGAAGGCGCCGTTCTCGAACTCGTACCGGCCGCCAAAGCCCCAGCTCCATTCCGGCGCTTCCGGGAAGGCCTTGCCGTCCTGCGGCTCGGTCAGGGCCGCGTGATTGAAATCGAGGAACTTGGTGTTCAGGTAGCCGATCGACGCGAAGGCGGTGAACTGATCGGTAACCTCGAAGGTGGGCTCGATCTCGAAGCCCCATGCCCGCGACGTCGCGGCATTCGACGTGATGCGGTAGCCGGGGATCGACGGATCCGGGCGGATCTCGACCTGCTGGTCGTCATATTTCGTATAGAAGAGATTGGCGTTCAACGTCAGCCGGTCGTCGAGGAGCGTGCCCTTGTAGGACAGTTCGATGTTCTGGGAGTATTCCGGATCATACGTCCCGAGCTCGCCCGTCACCCGGTCGAAATAGGAGCCGCCCGAGCGGAAGCCCTGCGTATAGGTGAGGCCGACCATCTGGTTGTCGCCGAATTCCTTGGCAAGGCCAATCTTCGGCACGAAGTTCGTTTCGGAAAGCGACGAGGGATCGCCCGTCAGCACTGGCGCGGGATCGATGGTTCCGAAATAGTTCTTCTGGTGGTCCTTGTCCTTCAGATAATCGAGGCGCCCACCGACCGTCGCGAACCAGGTCGGCGCGAATTCGTAGGTCGCTTCGCCGAAGACCGCGAGGTTCGACGTCCTGCGGCGCTGCGTGTCGCTCTGCTGGTAGAGATCGAAGGCGACGATATCCGTGGCGCCATCCCAGACCTCGTGGCTGCCGTAGACGCCGGCAACCCATTTCCAGCGATCGCCTTCATAGTTCAGGCGAAATTCCTGGGTGAAGATGGAATTGTCGTCCTCGCCCGTGATGCCGTTGATCACGCCCTCGGTGCCGTAGTCGATCGAGCGCCGGTTGTTGATGCCGTACTGGTAGCCGGTCTGCGAGGTGAACCGAAGCGTGTCCGAGAAGTCATGCGTGATCTCGAGGCCGAGATTGTGCGCCTCGGTCCAGCGATATTCCGTGTAGCTGACCGGCGAATTGTTGAAGTCGCCGCGCCCCGTATGGAGGCCGACGAGGGCGTCGTTCGGCCGATCCTTCGAATAGGAATAGGTGACGAGCGCACGGGTGTCGGGCATTTCCGACGGCGTGATCAGCAGCTTGGCGCGCAATATGCCGCTGATATCCGTCGTCAGTTCGTCGAAATTGTCGAAGATCTTGAAATCGGAATAGCTGGGTTCGGCATGCGAACGCTCGAAGGCGCCCGAGATGCGCAGCGCGATCTGGTCCTCGACAAGCGGCGTGTTGACCATGAAGGCGGTGCCCGCCAGGTCGTTGCTGCCGACGGTCGCGGAGAATTCGGCCTCCTTGTCGAAGGTCGGGTCCTTCGACTTGATGTAGATGGCGCCGGTCATCGCCGCGCGTCCGGAAAGGGTCGATTGCGGTCCGCGATAGACCTCGACCTGTTCGACGTCCCAGAGGTTGCGCGCGCCGAAGCGGGCGTTGTAGCGCGTCTGGAGGATACCGTCGACATAGACCGAGCCGGCCGGCCCGCCGGAGGGCACGAGCCCTTCCGAGCTCATGCCGCGGATGACGAAGCCGGCATTGACCGTGGCGCTGTCCAGCACGTTCGCCATGCGGCGGAAGGTGTCCTGCGTGGTGCGGATCTGGCTGTCCGCCAGGGTCTTCGCGTTCACGATGGCGACACTGCTCGTCGTGCCGCCAAGGGTCGTCGCGTTGCGCGCGCCGTAGATGGTGATCGCCTCGAGTTCGGTTGCGCCCTCCGTCGCCGCGCCGGTCTGCAGCGTCACCTGGTTGCTGCCGGCAAAGCGGGCGGAGACGCCGGTGCCCGCAAGAAGCGCAGCCAGCGCCTGTTCGGGCGTCGCGGCTCCGCTCACGCCGCGGGTGGTCTTCCCCTCGGCAAGCGATGCGTCGAACAGGATCTGGAGGCCGGTCTGGGCGGCAAGGCTGTTCAGCGCCGGTGTCAGCGGGCCGGCCGGGACCGAGATCGATTGCGTGGCCGCCTGCGCCTGTGCCTGCCGCACCGTCGCCGGCAGGGGGGAGGTCAGCATTGCGAGCGCCGTCCCGGCCAGAAACGCCGCCCTGAGGCCCGCACGGCCCCCGCGCGAGGCGGATTTAGTCTTAGTCATCGAAACCCCAAATCATACGGCGTTCAAGGCGCCGCAGCCCACCATGGAGAGCGGCGACACATACCGCTCGTGGGGTAGACGATCGGATTTCCGGATTTGGGACTCCGGCTCGGCAAAAAAAATATGAGTTTACCGGCCAGGCGTCTTGAGGAGGCAAGTACCGTCAGCTCTAAGCGGATCGGCGTCGACTAGGCCGAGGCCTCCGGTCGGTACGCCAGCACCCGGTTGCGGCCGGTTTCCTTCGCTTCGTAGAGGGCATTGTCCGCCTGCTGTTGCAGCTCCTCCGGCGAAAGGCCGTGATCGCCTTCCTTCCGAACGGCCAAGCCGATGCTCACCGTGACGCATGGTGCGACGGTGGATTTGGGATTGGGCAGCGAGGCCGCTTCGACGCGGCTTCGGATGCGTTCTGCGACCGCGGCTGCGTCCTGCTCGCTTGCCTCCTGTAGAAGGACGAGGAATTCTTCGCCGCCGTAGCGGGCGACCTGATCGCGGTCGTCGCGCAGGCTGCTTTGAATGATGCCAGCCACCTTCACCAGGCAGCGGTCGCCCTCGCCATGGCCCAGGCTGTCGTTGAGCTGCTTGAAGTGATCGACGTCGCACATCAGGATCGCAGTCCCGCCTGTCTGCCCGGATTCGTTGCTTCCGATGCGATGAAGCGTTTCCATCATCCAGCGGCGGTTGGCGATGCCCGTCAGCGGATCCGTCCTTGCAAGCATTTCCAGTCGTGCGTTTGCGTCCGTCAGATCGGCCAGGCGCGCGCGGTCACGAAGTTCGAGCAGGAAGGTCTTGTGGGCTAGGATGTTCGCGGTGCGGCGCGCCACGACCGTGGCCATGACGCCGCTTGCGAAGAAGAGCGCTCCGGCAAGCGCGCTTCCCCGGGCGACATCCGGGTTTTGCAGTTGAAGCACGAGGTAGAGGCCGAGCGCGGCAACCGCGACCGAAATCGACCATTCGAGCGGGATGGGGAAGATGATGATCGCGCTCACGGCGACGAAGAGCATGATCGTCAGGTGGCGCTCGTAAAATTCGCCGCCGGCCCGCACGCCGACCAGGGCGACCGACAGCAGGATCACAAGAAGGCCGAGAAGAATGGCGGCGCCCTCGATCCACCGCGCGCGCGGCCGCAGGAACACGACCGCAGTTGCAAGCGCGGCGGGCGGGAGAATGGACGCCGGTGCAAGCATGGTGACGACGGCGTCGGAGGGCAGCAGCGCGGCGTTCACCGCCAGCGTCAGGGCATCCAGCACGATCACCCATATCATCCAGGCACGGATTATCTTCGATGTCTGGGGCCAGGACCGCACGCGGAAGAGGCGGAGAAGTTCGGCGTTCAGACGGATGTCGCGCGTGCGCCCCGCAAGAAGGCGATCAACCTCCTTGAGAACCGTCGGTGCCGGCCTCTGGAGCTTGGAGACCCCGCTCTCGCCCGAAGGCCCTGGTGTCCGGTGCGTGTCCATCCCTTCGATCTAGGCGCGAGCGCGCCGGAAGCAAGAAGGCCATGCGGCCATGCCGGGCATTTTCGGATGCCCGGCATGGTGTCTTGTCGCGCAGTCAGGCTTCAGCGCAGCTTGGCGAGCGCATCGGAGAACGTGGCCATCCATTCGGCGCCGATGGCCTGGCTGTTCTTCTCGACGACGGGCTTCAGGTGTTCGGCCAGGCGAAGCTTTTCCTCGGGCGTCACGTCGTTGACTTCCATGCCCTCGTCGGCGAGCTTCACGAGCAGGCCCGCGGTCTGTTCGCGGGTCAGCTTGCGTTGATAGTCGCGTGCCTCCACGGCCGCGTCCGCCACCACCTTGCGCTCATCTTCGTTGAGCTTGTCGAAGGTGGGCTTGCCCATCAGCAATACAACGGCGTTGTAGGAATGGCCGGTGAGGCTCAGATATTTCTGCACCTCCTGGAACTTGTTGGCGTCGATCGCCGTCAGGCTGTTCTCGTGGCCGTCGATGGCATGGGTCTCCATCGCGGTGTAGACCTCGTTGATCGTCATCGGCACGGCATTGGCGCCGAGCCCGTTGAACATGTCGATATAGAGGGCGGACGGCTGCACGCGGATCTTCAGTCCTTCGAAATCCTCCCACTTCGTGATGGGGTGCACGCTGTTGGTCGTGTGGCGGAAGCCCTGTTCCATATAGGCCAGGCCGATCAGGCCCTGCGGCTCCAGCTTCTTGAACAGTTCGCTGCCGATGGGGCCGTCGAGAATTGCATCCGCCTCGGCGGTCGTATGGAACTGATAGGGCATGTCGATGGCCGAGAACTCCTTGACCATGCCGGCCAGCGTCGTGGTCGTGCCGATCGAGAAATCCTGCGTGCCGCCCTGCAGCGCCGACTGCATCTGCAATTCGTTGCCGAGCACGGAGCCGGTATAGACCTTGACCTCCATCTTGCCGCCGGACTTTTCGCCCACCAGTTCGGCGAATTTCTTGGCGGCCAGCGAGATCGGATGGGCGTCCGGCAGCGGCGTGCCGATGCGCAGCACCTGCTCGCGCATTTCAGCCCAGGCGGGCGCGGTTATGGCCATGGCGCCGACGGCGGCGAGAAGTGTGGCGGCGAATGTCGTTTTTCTCATGATACGGTTCCTCCCGTTGCAGATTGTTCCCATGCGTTGGCGATGTGCGATTGCGGGCGGTATATCCTTACCGCCGTGTCGCGAAACAGCGCGCGGCGGGCCGCATCGGAGTGCCCTTCCGTCGCTGCGTAGAAGCCGTCGAAGATCGTCGAGAAGCGGCCGACCAGGCTGTCGACCGGGAAATTGCTGGCGAACATGCAGCGTTGCCAGCCGAAGATGGAGATCGCATCGCGGATGACCGGGCCGTTGTCCGCCACCGTCCACGGCCTGCCGGGCAGACCGATGCCGGAGATCTTCAAGGCGACGTTCGGTTCGCGGGCGAGGCGCCCCAGGGCCGCGCGCCATTCGGCAAGCCCTTCCGGGCTGCGGTCGGCGGGCAGGCCTGCGTGGTTGAGCACGATGGTCGTCGCCGGAAAATCGGCCGCGAGCGCCGCCGCCGCCTCCAGTTCCCACCAGGGCGCCTGCAGGTCGAACAGGAGGTCATGGGCCCCGAGCGCCGCAAAGCCCTCGCGCCAGCGTGGATCGTCCATGCCGCCCGCCCGCCCGCGCCGCGCCTCTGCCTGCGATGCGGCGGCGGCCGGCTTATGCCGGACGCTGCGCACCAGGGGAAAGGCGGCCTGCGCGGCGATGAGTTCGGCCGCGTCCTCGCGGTCGAGCCAGGCTTGCGCCACCAGGGCGTTGGGATAGCCGTAGCGGGCCGCGACACCGTGGATGTAGCGCGTCTCGCCCAGCGGATCGGCGGGGTTCCATTCGGTCTCGACATAGACGGTGCCGACGACGTTGACGTCCTTTGCTTCGGCGAAATAGTCCGGGGGCAGGAAGCGCCGGCGGATAGGCCCGTAGTCGCCGTAGCGGAACGGGATCATCGGCTCGTCGGAAAGCCAGGGATGGTAGTTCGTCTGCGGATCCCAGAAATGCTGGTGCGCGTCGAACACCTCGAAATCCGGCGGGATGCGGGTTTCGCTCATCGTCTTTCCCTCACATGAACCAGCGCATGGGCACGAGCACCAGCGACGGGAAGAGCGTCAGGAGTATCAGCAGCAGCAGATGGGCGAGCAGGAAGGGCCAGACGCCCTTCATCACGTCGTCCATGGTGATGCGGCTCACGCCGCAGATGACGTTGAGCACGGTGCCGACCGGCGGGGTGATGAGACCGATGGCGTTGTTCATGATGAACAGCACGCCGAAATAGACCGGGTCGATGCCGGCCTGCTTGACGAGCGGCATCAGCACGGGCGTCAGGATCAGGATGGTCGGCACGAGGTCGAGCGCCGTGCCGACGACGACGACGATCAGCATGATGACGATCATCAGCAGCGTCGGATGGTCGATCAGGGGTTCGAGGATGCCGATGATGGTCTGCGGCAGGTCGGCGATGGTGATCAGCCATGCGGAGACCGCGGCGGCGGCAACCAGGAACATGACGACCGCGGTGGTCCGGCCGGCGGCGAGGATGAGCCCGTACAACTGCGGCACTTTCAGTTCGCGGTAGACGAACATCCCGACGAGCAGGGAATAGACCGCGGCGACGACGCCGGCCTCCGTGGGCGTGAAGATGCCTTCCTTGATGCCGCCGATTATCAGCACCGGAATGAACAGCGCCCAGAGGCCGTCGACGAAGCGCTTGCCGATGACCTTCAGCGGCTGGCGCGGGGCGACCGGCACATTGTCGCGGCGCGAGACGAGCCACCAGGCGACGATCAGGAACAGCGCCATCAGCAGGCCGGGCACGATGCCGGCCAGGAACAGCTTCTTTACCGAAATGCCGGCGGCGACGCCGAAGATGATGAAGGGAATGGAAGGCGGAATGACGGGGGCGATGATGCCGCCGGCGGCGATCAGGCCGGATGACCGGTTCACATCGTAGCCGGCCTTGCGCATCATGGGGATCAGCATGGCACCGACGGCGGCGGTATCGGCGACGGCCGAGCCCGACATGGAGGCCATGACGATCGCCGCCAGCACGGCGACATAGCCAAGGCCGCCGCGGAAATGCCCGACCAGCGCCGTCGCAAGATCGACGATCCGGCGCGAAAGGCCGCCCGCCGTCATGAATTCCCCGGCGAGCAGGAAGAAGGGCACGGCGAGCAACTGGAAGCTATCGGCGCCGCTGACGAGGTTCTGCGATACGATCTGGGCATCGAACATGCCGAGATACAGCATCAGCGCGACGCCGCAGACGACGAGGGCGAAGGCGATCGGCACGCCGATGGCCATGGAGCCGAGCAGGGAACCGAGGAAAATGACGGCGGTCATCGTGCGTTCTCCCGCGGCAGTTCGGCATTGGGAAGTTCGGGGACGCGGTCTTCGCTTTCCACCACCTGGACGAGGTCGTCGGCGCGGGCCCTGCCGGCCAGCACCCGCCAGAGATGGCTGGCGACGACGGCGATCAGGCCGATGCTGGAGACGAAGGCGGCAAGATGCGTGATGCCGATCGGCATGCCGGAAACCGGCGCCGCATTGTTCCAGTTGATCAGCACCTGTTGCCAGCTTCCGACCATCAGCAGCGCCGAGCAGACGAGCATCAGCAGATCGCAGGCGACGGCGCAGCCGACCTGCCCGCGGTACGGCAGGCGCCGGACCAGCGTGTCGACCCCGAGATGCCCGTGATCGTACATCGCCACGACGGCGCCCGTGAAGGTCAGCCAGACGAACAGCGTGCGCGACAGTTCCTCGGAAATGCTGATGCCGGAATTGAAGCCGTAGCGCAGCACGACATTGGCGAAAACCAGAACGACCATGGCCGATAGCGCCATGACGATGAAATGACGCATCGCCTTCAAGGCGAACATGCCTGTTCGTTCCATCCCATCCTCCCATGATGATGTCGGCAGAAAGACGCCAACAAGTGATAGCTGTCAATTCGATTTACGCTATGTTATGATAACCAATGGCTATGGAAAACACTGGTACCGCTCCGTCACTGCGCGCTATTCTGGGGCGTCTGCGATTGCGCCAACTGGCGCTCGTCGTTGCCATCGAGGAACTCGGCAGCCTGCGCAAGGCGGCAGACCGGATCGGCGTCAGCCAGCCGGCGGCGACGAAAATGCTGGTGGAGCTTGAGCTTGCGATCGGCCTGGTGCTGTTCGAGCGCGGACGCCGCGGCATGACGCTGACGGTCTATGGCGAGACGCTGGTGCGCCATGCGCATCTGATCCTGTCGGATATCGACCGGCTGCGGGAGGATCTGGCCGGCCTTGCCAGCGGCGCGTCCGGGCGGCTTGCGATCGGCACGATCACCGCGGCGGCGGCCGGACCGCTCGCCATCGCCATCGCCCGGCTCAAGGAACGGCGACCCCGGCTCGATATCAGCATCACCGTGGAGACGAGCGACGTCCTGCTGCCGATGCTCGAGCAGGGCCGGCTCGACGTGGTGATCGGCCGCGCGGTGCAGGCCGAGCAAACCTTCGACATTGCCTTCACGGAAATCGCCGAGGAACGGCTGTCGATCGTCGTCGGTGCGCACAATCCCCTGGCCGAGCGCGGCGAAATGTGCTTGCCGGACCTGTCCGACGCCAGCTGGATCCTGCAGCCCCGCACCAGCCCGCTGCGCCAGGTGGTGGAAGGCACTTTCCGCGATGCCGGCATGGAGACGCCGGTCAATGTGGTCGAGACGGCATCCGTGCTGACGGCGACGACGCTGCTGCAGCACAGCGACATGATCGCCGTCGTGCCGCATTCCGTCGCTCTGCATTATGTCGCCAACGGCCTGCTCGCCATCCTGCCGCTCGACGTCAACCGGCAGCTCGATCCCTATGGCGCCATCACCCTGCGCGACAGGATGCACACCCCGGCGCTCGCCGACCTGATGCGCCTTCTGGCCTGATGCAACCTTGCGAGACGTGCGCGCGTGGGGCTAGAGGGCGCCGCGGACGCGTTCCCATGCGTTCGACAGGTGGCGCCCCAGCACTTCCGCAAGCCTGTCCTTGTTGCGCGCTTCCAGCGCGGCGATCATCTCTTCGTGCTCGGAGACGGCGGCTGCCCATTTCTCCGGCCCTTCGTGGCCGATGAACCGGATGCGCTTCAACCGTGTCTGCAGCATCGCCTGGATCTCGACGAGCGGCGTGTTGCCCGAAAGGGCGACGATCGCCGTGTGGATGGCCTGGTTGAGCTTGTAATATTCCAGCCGGTCGCCGGTCTGGTAACATTCGACCATGCGGTCATGCATCGCGCGTATGCGCGCCACGTCGGCATCGGTGGCGAATTGGCAGGCCAGCCGTCCCGCCAGTTCCTCCAGGCTCCGCAGCACGGTCAGCATATCCTGCACGTCCTTCGCGTTGAACCGCTTCACGACGGCACCCCGCGAGGGGACGAGCTCCACCAGCCCTTCGCTCGCCAGGTACTTGATCGCTTCGCGCAGCGGCGTGCGGGAAACCCCGAGCTGTTCGCCGAGTTGGCCTTCGTGCAGCCGCATTCCCGGCTCCAGGCGGCCTTCGATGATCATGTCGCGCAGGCGCGTGACAAGCGTGTCGTGCAGCGCGGTGCGTCGGATCGGTCCCGGCCCACTGTCGCCCGGTTGGCCCAGGCTGCTGATATCATCCATGTTTTTCTTCACCTTCAGAGCCGTGGCGGCATCCGGAATTGTCGTTGGATGAAAGCATACGGGGCTGTCGTTCCTCGTCAACGAAAAATGCTGCATACAGAATACAAAAGACTTGATGCAGGATTGGGAATGCTCTATCAGTCCTGCATACAGAATGCAGCGGAGGAGCTCCATCATGACCGAAACACGGCCCGTCATCGCGCTCGCAATGGGCGACCCCGCCGGCGTCAGCCCCGAGCTTACCGCGCGGCTTATCGCGCTTGACGACGTCAGGACGGCGGCGCATCTCGTCGTCATCGGCGACCGGCGCATCCTCGACGAGGGCGCAAGGGCGGCCGGCCTCACGCTCGACCTTGAAACGGCGACGCTGGAGGATTTCGAGACGGCAGGCGGCGAGCGCCATGTCTTCATCGACCTCGGTCACCTCGACCCGGCCGACGTGCAGCGCGGCGAGGCGACGCTTGCTGGTGGCACCTTCGCGACCACCAATTTCCGCGCTGCCCTCGAGCTTGCCGACAAGGGGAGGGTGGAGGCCGTCTGCTTCACGCCCTTCAACAAGAAGGCGATGCGCTATGCCTATCCGGGCTATGACGACGAGATCCGCTTCGTTGCCGACGTCATCGGCTTCACGGGCAAGGTCCGCGAATTCAACGTTCTCGAAAAGGTCTGGAATGCCCGCGTCACGTCGCATATCCCGCTGAAGGATGTTGCCGCGGCGCTCTCCGTCGAGGCGATCCTCGCCGAGATCGAGCTCACCAGCAATTGCCTGAAGAATGCAGGCTACGACAATCCGCGCATCGCGGTTGCCGGCCTCAACCCGCATGCCGGCGATGGCGGCTCCTTCGGCATGGAGGAGATCGACATCATCGAGCCCGCCGTCGAGGCTGCCCGGGCGCGCGGCTTCGCCGTGGAAGGACCTTTCCCCGCCGACACGGTCTTCCTGCGGGCGCTGAAGGAGGATTTCCAGGCCGTGATGACCATGTATCACGACCAGGGCCAGATCGCCATGAAGCTCATGGGCTTCGACAAGGGCGTCACCATGATGGGCGGGCTGCCTTTCCCGCTCTGCACGCCGGCCCACGGCACGGCCTACGACATTGCCGGCAAGGGTATCGCGGATGTCGGCGCAAGCCGCGAAGCGCTGCTTCTTGCCGCCCGCATGGCGAAGAAAGCCGCGGCGAATTCCGCCGCTGCCTGATTTCTCGCGCCATACACCCAAGCCGGCATGGAGGAGGTCTCATGCCGGTTCATCAAACGGAGGAACGAAGATGAAGAAGTCTCTTATCATTGCCTGCATGGCGGCGGCTGCCGGTAGCGTGGCCCTGCCTGCGCTCGCCTTCGAGCCGGAGCGTCCGGTGGAATTCGTCGTGACGGCGGGTCCGGGCGGCGGCACGGATATCTTCGCGCGCACCATCCAGTCGATCATCGCCAAGTATGAGCTCATGAAGGCGCCGGTCGTCGTCGTGAACAAGGGCAGCGCCGGCGGCGCCGAGGGCTTCGTCTACGCCGCGACCGCCAAGGGCGACGCCTACAAGCTGACGTTCGGCACGAACAATGCCTATCTCCTGCCGGTTCGCGCCAAGGTGCCCTACACCGCCGCCGACCTGACGCCGGTCGCAGCCCTTGCTTCCGACGAATTCGTGCTGTGGGTCAACGGCAAGTCCGACGTCAAGACGGCCGCCGACTTCATCGCCAAGGCGAAGGCGGCGCCGGGCGAGCTGAAGGTCGCCGGCAGCCAGTCGAAGGACGTCGACCAGATCCTCACGTCCATGATCGGCGACGTGACGGGGGCGGAGATCGGCTACGTGCCGTTCAAGAGCGGCGGCGAAGCGGCCGTGCAGCTCGCCGGCGATCACGTCGCCGCGAACGTCAACAATCCGAGCGAGAATCTCGGCCAGTGGCAGGCCGGCATGGTCAAGCCGGTCTGCGTCTTCAAGTCCGAGAAGCTGAAGAGCGAAGGCTGGACCGATGTCCCGACCTGCAAGGAGTCCGGTATCGCGATCGACAACTACGCCATGCCGCGCACCGTATGGCTTGCGGCCGGCGTCGAGCAGGACGTGGTCGATTTCTATTCCGGCGTCCTGAAGAAGGTCTCCGAGACGCCCGAGTGGCAGAAGTATCTTGCCGACACGTCGCAGTCCGGCACCTATATGAGCGGGGCAGACCTTGCTGCCTTCATCGAGAAGGACGAAGCTGCGGTCAGCGAGGTGCTGAAGCGCGAAGGCTGGCTTGCGAACTGAACCTCCCAAGGTTCCCTGCGGGCGCCATGATGGCGCCCGCATCCCTTCCGGAAAGGTCATGACCCATGAGTGAGAACAGCGCGAACGGGCTTTCCCGCTTTGCCATGGAAACGGTCGTCGCCCTTTTGACGGGCGCCTTCGGTGCGGCGGTGGCCTACGGCTCGATCGAGGCCGGCGCGGGCTGGACCGATATGGGGCCGGATGCCGGCTATTTCCCCTTCTATATCGGGCTTCTGATCATCCTCGGGAGCCTCGCCAACCTCGTCCTTGCCTTCGTCAAGCATCGCGGCACCGGCGAGATCTTTGTCGAAGCGGCGCGCTTCAAGGTCGTGCTCGGCTTCCTGCTTCCCCTCGTCGCCTTTGCGGCGGTTTCCACCTTCCTCGGCCTCTATGTCGGCACGGCGCTCTATATCGCCGCCACGATGAGCCTTCAGGGCGGTTACAAATGGTGGATCGGGGTTCTGGCCGGCGTCGGCGTCGCCCTCTTCTTCTTTGTCATTTTCGAGATCGGCTTCAAGGTTCCGCTCCTGAAGGGTCCGGTCGAGGCTTTCTTCGGGATCTACTGATCGCCAGGGGTCTCCTGTCTTCGGAGGAAAGACGTGGAAAATATCGGTCTTCTGATGGACGGCTTCGGCCATGTGCTGAGCTTCAACCATGTCCTGCTCATGATGCTGGGCGTGACGCTCGGCATTCTTGTCGGCGTTCTGCCGGGCCTCGGCGCGCCGAACGGCGTGTCGCTGCTCCTGCCGCTCACCTTCTCGATGGATCCGATCTCGGCCATCATCCTCTTGTCCTGCATGTATTGGGGTGCGCTCTTCGGCGGCTCGACCACGTCGATCCTCTTCAACATCCCCGGTGAGCCGTCATCGGTCGCCACCACCTTCGACGGCTATCCGATGGCCAGGAAGGGCGAGGCGAGCCGGGCGCTGACGCTCGCCTTCGTTTCCGCCGGCCTCGGCGCGCTTGCCGGCGTCGTCATGATCACGCTCCTGTCGGGCTGGGTGGCGAACTTCGCGCTGCGCTTCTCCTCGCCGGAATATTTCGCGGTCTATTTCCTCGCCTTCGCGAGCTTCATCTCGATGGGCGCGCAGTCGCCGTTCAAGACGCTCGTCTCCATGATGATCGGCTTCGCGCTCGCCTCCGTCGGCATGGATACGATCTCCGGCAACCTGCGCCTCACCTTCGACATTCCGGAATTGATCAAGGGCGTCTCCTTCCTCATCGCGGTCATGGGCCTCTTCGGCATCGGCGAATTGCTGCTGACGACGGAGGAAGGCCTGCGCTTCGAGGGTATCAAGGCCCGGGTCAGGCTCGGCGAGATCGGCCGCACGCTGATCGAGATGCCGCGCTACTGGTTCACGATCGTCCGCTCGACCCTCATCGGCATCTGGATGGGCATCACGCCGGCCGGCCCGACGGCGGCGTCCTTCATGAGCTACGGCGTCGCCCGGCGCTCGGCCCGCGACAAGTCGCAGTTCGGCAAGGGCGATCCGCGCGGCATCGTGGCGCCGGAAACGGCCGACCATTCCGCCGGCACCTCGGCGCTGCTGCCCATGCTGGCGCTCGGCGTGCCGGGCTCGGCGACGGCGGCGGTGATGATGGGCGGCCTGATGATCTGGGGCCTGACACCCGGCCCGACGCTCTTCACCGATCGTCCGGATTTCGTCTGGGGCCTGATCGCCTCCATGTATCTCGGCAATATCGTCGCCGTCATCCTGGTGATCGCGACCGTGCCGCTCTACGCCTCGATCCTGCGCGTACCCTTCGCCATCATCGGCCCGATCATCGTCGCCGTCATCTTTTCCGGCGCCTACCAGGTCGGCAATGCGGTGAGCGACATGTGGCTCGTCCTGCTTTTCGGTCTGCTCGGCTACGTGTTCAAGAAGCTGGACTATCCCCTGGCGCCGCTCGTGCTCGCCATGGTGCTTGGCGACAAGGCCGAGGACGCCTTCCGCCAGTCGATGCTGCTCTCCGACGGCAAGCTCTCGGTCTTCTGGTCGAACGGCCTCGTTACGACGCTGATGCTGGTCGGTCTCGCCCTGCTCTTCTCGCCGATCGTCTTCTGGCTCCTCGGTATCTCGCGCCGTCGCAAGCTCGGCGTTCCGGCCCCGAACCAGGACGGCACGCCGGCGGCCTGATCCGCCGGTCCCTGACCTCCCGCAAACAGGAAACCGCAATGACTGCGACCGCACAGACCTGGACTCGCGAAACCTGGCCGATCGCCGCTGCCATGATCCAGTATCCCAACCTTCTGCCGAATGGCCGGTCCGTCCAGGACCAGTCGGTGGAGGAGTGGGCCGCAACGCTTGATGACGTCGTCGATGCCGGCTTCACCGAACTCGACCCGACCGACAGCTGGCTGCGCCTCGCCGACCTTTCCCCGGCCCGGCTCGACGCCTTCATGGCGCTGGTGCGCTCGCTCGGCCTCACCATTCCGGCGATCTCGACCTCGCGCCGCAGCGTCATCGACGCGGAGCACGGCGACGCCTATCTCGCCTATGGTCACCGGGTCATCGATACCGCCAAGGCGATCGGCGCCGGCGCCGTCTCCTTCGGCCTCTTCGAGCCGCTGACGGCGGGCCAGAAGAAGGCTCTCTGGTTCTGGACCGTCGACGGCGCGAAGAACCCGGACGATCCCGCGATCTGGCGCAAGGCCGTCGAGCGCATCCGCGAACTCGGCCGCCATGCGGAAGAGTTGGGCATCGAGGTGTCGCTGGAAATGTACGAGGACACCTATCTCGGCACGGCCGACGACAGCGTGCGCTTCGTCGAGGCTGTCGGCCTGTCGAATGTCGGGATCAATGCGGATATCGGTAACCTGCTGCGCCTTCACCGGCCGGTCGAGCACTGGCAGGCGATGATGGAGAAGGTTGCTCCCTTCGCGAAATACTGGCACGTAAAGAACTACACGCGTACCGAAGACCCCGTCAGCGGTGCCATCGTCACCCATCCGGCGCCGCTCGAATCCGGCCTCGTCAACTATCGGGCGGCGATCCGCATGGCGCTCGCACACGGCTTTCGCAGTGCCTTCCTCTGCGAACATTACGGCGGCGACGGCCTGTCCGTCTCTGCCGCCAACCGCGACTACCTGCGGCGGATCCTGCCGCGCAACTGACATAGGCCAAGGACGAATACGATGACGACGATCTTCGATGCCCCGGAGGATTTTGCCGTAACCGCGCTTGCCGGTTTCGCGGATATCTACAGCCGCCATGTGCGCCTCGTGCGAGGCGGCGTCGTGCGGGCGACCAAGGTGCCGGAGGGCAAGGTCTCCGTCGTCGTCGGCGGCGGTTCCGGCCATTATCCGGCCTTTGCCGGCTATGTCGGTCCCGGCATGGCCGATGCGGCCGTCGCCGGCGACGTCTTCGCCTCGCCTTCGACCGCCTCCGTCGCCCGTGTCTGCCGCCAGGCGAACCGCGGCGGCGGCATTCTGCTGGGCTTCGGCAACTATGCCGGCGACGTCCTGAACTTCGGCGTGGCGGCCGAGCGGCTCATGGCCGAGGGCATCGACGTGCGCATCCTGCCGGTCACTGACGACGTGGCGAGCGCGCCGGCCGATACGCCGGCCAAGCGCCGCGGCATCGCGGGCGACCTCGTCGTCTTCAAGGTCGCCGGTGCGGCGGCCGAGGCCGGCCTCCCGCTCGACGCGGTGGAGCGCATCGCGCGGCACGCCAATGCCCGCACCGTCTCCTTCGGCGTCGCCTTCGGCGGCTGCACGCTGCCCGGCTCCGCCGCTCCGCTCTTCACCGTGCCGAAAGGCATGACGGCCCTTGGCCTCGGCATCCACGGCGAACCCGGCATCAAGGAACAGGCGACGGTTTCCGCAAGCAAACTCGCCACCCTCCTCACCGACCGCCTGCTCGCCGAGCGCCCGGCCGGCATCACGCGCGTCGCCGCACTGTTGAACGGCCTCGGCGCCACGAAATACGAGGAACTCTTCGTGCTGTGGACCGCCGTCTCGAAACGGCTGAAGGATGCCGGGCTCGAGATCGTCGCACCGGAGGCCGGCGAATACGTGACGAGCCTCGACATGCAGGGCTGCTCGCTGACCCTGATGTGGCTCGACGCGGAGCTGGAAACCTACTGGACCGCGGCCTGCGACACGCCCGTCCTCAAGCGTGGGGGCGAGATCCGCACCGAGCGCGCGACCGACGTCATCGCGAACGAGGATGCATCGCCGACATTCGGGCCGGCATCCGCAGCGTCCCGAAAGGATGCCGCCTGCATCGCAAGGCTGGTCGGCCGCGTGGCGGATGCGCTGAAGGATGCGGAAGAGGAACTCGGCCGCATCGACGCGCAGGCCGGCGACGGCGATCACGGCCAAGGCATGCGCCGCGGCTCGGCCGCCGCACGCGATGCCGTCGAGCACGCCGTTGCCGCCGGCGCGGGGGCCGCGAGCGCGCTTGCCGCCGCGGGCGACGCCTGGGCGGACCGGGCGGGCGGCACTTCGGGCGCCATCTGGGGCCTGCTGCTGCGCGCGTGGAGCAACGCGCTTTCCGACGACGCCGCGATCGACGATGCTGCCGCCGTCCGGGGCGCGCGCCTGGCGCTCGAAGGCGTGACGCGGCTCGGCCGCGCCCGCGTCGGAGACAAGACCCTCGTCGATGCGCTCGTGCCTTTCGTCGAAACGCTGGAAAGCGCGGCGGCGGCCGGCGAGCCGCTGAAGTCGGCCTGGTCCGCCGCCGCGGCGGCGGCGAAGGCGGCCGCCGATGCGACCGCGCAACTGACGCCGAAGCTCGGTCGCGCCCGTCCGCTCGTCGAACGCAGCCTTGGTCATCCGGATGCCGGCGCGGTTTCCCTGGCGCTGGTCGCGCGCACGGTCGAACAGGCACTGTGAGTTCCATGGGGGACGGCGCCCGGCTATGAGGGCGCCGTTCGCCCGGCCGGGCGAGGCCGATGAGAAACGCCTCAGGCCTGCGGATATGGCAGAGCCGATACGCGTCCTTGCCGTGGGCCACGTCGCCGTTTTGACGATGCCACCGGACAGGTGTATTCTGGCGGCCTGTCGTCAGGAGCCTCGGCCATGCGTTCTGGAGTGCTCGTAGCCGGCCTGGTCATAGCCCTTATCCCCACGCTGGCGGATGCCCACAACTGCAAATGCCGCAATCGCGGCGTCATGTTCGAACTCGGGCAGACGTCCTGCCTTCGTGTCGACGGTGGTTCCTATCTCGCGCGCTGCGAGATGAAGCTGAACGTCTCCTCCTGGACCAAGATCCAGGAGGGTTGCCCCGTGACGGAACGGGCGCTGCCGCGGGCGACGCGCGTCGATTGATCGACGGGCACGGGAACCGTCCCTCAGAGCGCGAGTTCGCGGCGCAGGGTTTCCAGCCGCTCCATGGCGATCACGCCCTCGCGGATCGTCGGCGCCGGCGTTTGCCGGCCCGCGAGCGCGGGAATGACGTCGGCGAGCAGCGAGTGGTAGCCCTTCGGGTCCTCGTTGGCGGCGGCGGTGAAGTTCGGCTTCCAGGTCAGCGTGTCGACCGCATCGTCGAGCGTTCCGGCGGGGTCATCAATCTTGAAGGGCGGGTTCCGATTCCAGCGCACCTCGATGACATTGTCCACCTCGATGCGCTGGTGATCGCCCATGATCTCCAGCCGCTCCACCGGCGCGCCGCGTGACTGCGCCGTGCCCATGGCGATCGTTCCGATTGCGCCGCATTCGAAGTCGAAATGCACATGGAACAGTACCTTGCCGCGGTCCTTCTCCACCTTGCGCGCCGTCAGCTTGGTGACCGGCGAGACGAGGAAGGAGACGAGGTCCATGTAGTGCACGCAGTGGTGCAGGAAGAAGCCGGTGTAGTCGACATTGCCGGCGAAATAGCCGGGCGCCGTCATGTAGTAGCCGGTAAGGCCGTAGACGGGACCGAAGCGGCCGGAGCGCAGGATGTTGGCCGCGATCTTGTTGCCGGCCGAATAGCGCTTCATGAAGCCGAGGAGCAATGGCTTGCCGGATTTTTCCGAGGCGGCGAGCAATTCGCGGGCGCCCGCCGCGCTGCCGGACGGCGGCTTCTCCATGAAGACGGGCAGGCCGCGCTCCAGCGCCATCTTGCCGAACATCAGGTGCTGGTCCGGCCCGACGGCCATGCCGACCGCGTCTATGTCGGTGCGGCGGATGAGCTCTTCGGCATCGCTCGTCAGGTTCGAGACGCCGAACTGCCGCCCGGCGGCGGCGAGCCTGTTGCCGTCGATATCGCAGAGCGCAGTCACCTGCACGTCATGGCGAACGAGCTGCGGAAGCAGCATCTGGGTGGCATGGATGCCGCAGCCGATCCAACCGATCTTGAGTGTCATCGACGATGTTCCGTAAGCAGGATGTGGGACTTGATGAATTCGGCGCTGGCGGCGAGGCGTTCGCTCTCGTCCTCGTGCGGCGGTCGCCACTGGGCGAAGGGCACGCCGAAGCGATCGTCATTGCGGCGGAAGGGCTCGAGCGAGACGGGGCCGCGATAGCCGATCTCGTGCAGCGCGCGAAACACGGCGACCCAGTCCGTGGCGCCCGTTCCCGGGAAGCCGCGATGGTTCTCGTTGGCCTGGAAATGCACGACCCGCTTGCCGCCGAGCCGGATCGCCTCGGCGATCGAGGCCTCCTCCATATGCATGTGGAACGTGTCGAGCATCAGCTGGACGGCGGGATGGTCGACGGCATCAAGCAGTTCGATTGCCTGCTGCGTGGTGCAGAGCACATCGCTCTCGAAGCGGTTCAGCGGCTCGACGGCGAGGACGACGCCGAGCCCGGCTGCATGATCCCCCGCCTCCTTCAGGCCTGCGACGCAGCGCGCCTTGCGGGCAAGGCGCTCCTCTTCGCCCACCGGCTGCGGCGGCCGGCCGGCGAACACCAGCGGATTGCCGGTGAGCGGGCCGCCGACGATGGTGGCGCCGAGTGCCAAGGCGCAATCGGCCGCGTATTTCAGATAGTCGATGCCGGCCCGGTGGGCGACGGGATCGTCGGAGGAGAGGTTGCGCTGGAGGTTGACTCGGGCGGCGAGCACGACGGAGAGCCCGGCGGCATCAAGCGCGCGGCGCGTCTCGGCAAGGTCGAGTTCGCCGGGTTCGGGCACGAGAAGCTCGACGAAATCGTAGCCGAGCCTTCGCATCTCGGAAAACAGCGGGAAGTGCTCGGCCGTGAAGGGCCGCGCATATTGCATGGAGATCAACCCGACGGGGTTCATGGTCAGTCCTCTTTCATTCGCAGTCAGCCCTTCACCGCGCCCTGGGTCAGCCCGCCGATGAGGCGGCGTTGCACGAGAAGGAAAAGCAGGGTGGCGGGCATGGCGCCGACGACGGCGCCGGCGGCAAGCAGGCCCCATTCGATCTGGTATTCGCCGATCAGTGTCTGGATCGCCACGGTGACCGGCCGCACGTTCTTGCCGCCGAGCGTCAGCGCGTAGAGATATTCGTTCCAGGCGGTGATGAAGATGTAGATGCCGGTGGAGATGATGCCGGGCATGGTCAGCGGCAGGACGACCCGGCGCAGCGCCGTTAGCCGCGAGCAGCCGTCGATCATCGCCGCTTCGTCGAGGCTCTTCGGGATCGCCCCGACATAGCTCGTCAGCATCCACACAGCGAAGGGAATGGCGACCGTCGCATTAGCGAGGATGAGCCCGAAATGCGTATCAAGGATGCCGGCTTTGCGCATCAGCACGAAGAGCGGCAGGATCAGCAGCACGATCGGGAACATGTTGATGAGCAGGAACTGCAGCATCAGGACCTTGCGGCCGGCGAAGCGGAAGCGCGAGAAGGCGTAGGCCGCCGTCACCGCCACGGCAAGGCCGAGCACGACGGTGCCGCAGGCGATGATGAGGCTGTCGAGCATGTTGCCGAGGAACGAGGTCTGCCGGAGCAGGCGAATGTAGTTGTCAAGGCTCCAGCCGGCGGGCGAGACGGAGACGCCCGTCGCGTTCAGCGTTGCGGTCGGCGTCAGCGAGGTCAGCACCATCCAGGCGAAGGGCGCCATGGCGAAGAGCACGATGACGAGCACCGGCAGGTCGGTCGTCAGGATGCGACGCAGCGTGGACGGCTTGTTCATCGTTCGACCTCCCGCATGGTCCGGGCGAGATAGACGGCGACGATCGCGCCGAGAAGGATGGTGAAGGTGACGGCGATCGTCGTGCCGTAGCCGAAATCGAGGTTCTGGCGGGCGCGCACGAAAGCATAGAGCGGTAGCGTATGGGTCGCATAACCCGGCCCGCCGCCCGTCATGACGAAGATCACGTCCATGGAATTGGCGACCCAGATGACGCGGAGCAGCCCGGCCGTCGCCAGTACCGGCGCGATGCCGGGCAATGTGATGTGCACGAACTGCCGCCAGGGCGAGGCGCCGTCGATCGACGCCGCCTCGTAGTGGCTCTTCGGAATGCCCTGAAGGCCGGCGAGGATCATCACGGCGAAGAAGGGAAAGCCCTGCCAGGTCAGCGTCGCGATGATGGCATAGAGCGCGAGGTCGGGGTCGGCGAGCCAGGGCACGGCCGACTGCACGACGGACAGGTAGAGGAGGATATCGTTCAGCACGCCGGTGTTCGGATCGTAGATCCAGCGCCACATCAGCGCGATCACGACGCTCGGCAGCGCCCAGGGAATGATGATGAGCGCACGCGCCAGGCCCCGCCAGGGGAATTCGCGGTTGAGCAGCAGCGCCGTCACGAGGCCGAGGCCCATCTGCAGCGGCACCGTCAGGCCGATCCAGATCGCGGTGTTGCCAAGCGCGGTCCAGAAGACGGGATCGGCGAAGAGCTTTGCATAATTGCCGAAACCGACGAAGCGGCTGGCATTCGGCTTCCAGAGGATGAGGTCGTAAAGGCTGGTGAAGACCGCCTGCACCATCGGGAAGAAGACGATGAACAGGGTGACGAGCACCGCCGGCGCCAGCAGCATGTAGGGCATCAGCCGCACGCTCCAGGGCGTGGGGATGGTCACGGCGGTCGATAGGGGTACGGTTGTCGCGGTCATTCGGTCGTTCCCGGCCGTTGGCTGTCGAAAGGTCCCATCCGCCCAGGTGTTCGGGCGGGGCGGATGGGAAGGCGGGGCGGGCGAAGGTCGCCCGCACCAGGGAAGATCATTGCTGCGCGAAGAGGGCTTCGAGCTGCTGCATCATCTGTTCGGAGGTGATCTGTCCGGTCAGCGCCTGCTGCATGGCCGTCTGCCAGGCCGTGTTGACGAACTCCGAGGTCGCGGTGTTCTGCGGCAGCACATGGGCGAAGGGCAGCGACTGCACGGTGGCGTCGACGAAGCGGCGCTCATGCAGCGTCCAGTTCGCTGAGCCGCTCTTGGTCACGGTCATCTGGCCGGTCGCCTTGTTGAAGGCGACGTTGTTCTCGCCTTCGCCAAGGAAGGAGATCCATTTCCAGGCGGCGTCCTTGACCTCGGAGGAGGAGAAGATCGCCAGCGATTCATCGCCATAGGAGGTCCAGCGGCCGCTGCCGCATTCCGGCACCGGTACGGCCGAGACCTTGTCGCCGAGCGCCTTGACCATGTCGTTCGACGAGCCGACGTGATGGATGGTCATGGCCGTCGTTCCGTTCTTGAAGGCGGCGGTGATCTCCTGGAAGCCGTCGTTCGGTGCGGAGGCGGGAATGACCTTGTCCTTCTGGAAGAGGTCGATCAGCCACTGGTTGGCGGCGATCGCCTGCGGTGTCGTCAGGCCGCCCGGCTCGAGCTTGGCGCCCTGCGACAGCACGAAGGCGCCCCACTGGTCCCAGCCGCCCTTGCCGCCGCGCAGGCCGAAACCGTAGGTCGTCGGCGCCTTGGTGAGCTTGATCGCCGCATCGCGGAATTCGTCGCAGGTCTTCGGCGGCTGAAGGCCGGCCGCCTCGAACAGGTCGGCGCGATAATAGAGATAGAGCACGACATACTGGATCGGCAGGTAATATTGCTCACCGTCCGGCCCCTTGTTGAGCTCGAGAAGGTTGTCGAGCAGGTCGGCCTTGCCGGCCCAGCCGTCGATCTTCGCTCCCAAGGGCTCCAGCGCGCCCATCTCGATGAGGCGCGGCTGGGCGAAGAGTTTCACCATCGCGGCATCCGGCGCGTTGCCGCCGACGAGCGCGGTATAGAGATTGTCGTAGTAGCTGTTCCACGGAACGTTTTCCGCTTCGATCTCGATGCCCGGATTGGCCGCCTCGAACTTGGCGACAAGATCGGCCATCGGATTTTCCGGATTGTCGAAGTGATACCAGAAACGAACGGTTTCCGCCGATGCGGTGCCTGCCAGAAGCGACGTTGTCAGTACGGCACTTACGGCCAGTGTCTTCCAGATTTTCATTGTCTCCTCCTTTGAAAATCGAACTCAGTTCCTACCGGCCATGCGCCGGGCATCCGCCCCTGCCGCCGCCAGCGCCTCCCGCGCGGCGGTAAGATCGAGGGTGTTTTGCAGAAAGCCGTGCGTGACGCCCGGCACGATCGTTAGCCTCTCGCTGCGCCCGAGGCGCTTCAGGCGCTCGTGCAGCACGATGCTGTCGGACAGCAGCGGATCGACACCCGCCGCCATCAGGTGCAGCGGCGGCAGGGCCGCAAGCGCCGCGTCCGCGGCGAGCAGGGGACAGGCGAGCGGATCGGCCGAGACGTCGCGATCGCCGACATACCATTGCCAGTAGCGCTGCATCTTCGCCGTCGTCAGGCCCGGCCCGTTCTCGAAATCCCGGTAGGATTCGGTGCGGAAATCACCGGCATAGGTGCCGTAGAAGAGAAGGGCGCCGGCGAGCGGCGGGCGTCCCTCTCGCGTTTCGTGCAGCAGGGCGGCCAAAGCGAGGTTCGCGCCGGCGGAATCGCCGGACAGGATGAGCGGGCCGGCCGTCACGCCGAACGGCGCGGAGACGGCAAAGGCGTTGCGGATCGTCGCGACGACATCCGTCAGGCCCGCCGGATAGGGATGTTCCGGCGCCAGGCGGTAATCCGGCAGCAGCACCGGCAGGCCGCATTCCAGCGCGAGGACTCGGGCGCAGCGCTCATGGGTCTCCGGGCTGCAGAACGAAAAGCCGCCGCCATGCACGAAAATGACCGCACCGACGCCCGCGCCCGATGGCACCAGCACCTTGAGGCGTATGCGTGCCGAGCCGAGACTCGCGTCTTGCGGGACGAAGGCTTCGCCGACCGCCGCCATGGCGGGCAGGTCGACATTCCAGCGCCGGTTGCCGTCTTCCGAAAGCGCCCGGCCTTCGGCGGGCGGCAGGGTCGTCGGATCGACCTGCGGCCCGGTTTCGGCGGCCACGCGCGCAAGCAGCGCCGCCATCTCCGGCGACAGGCGTGAGAGGTCCGGCACCGTGCTCATTGGGTCGCGTCCTGAAAGACGTCGGGGCCGAGATCGACGATCGTCGCGATGTGGTGGTGCAAGGCCGCGCCCGCCTTCACCACATCCCCGCTCTCGATCGCCTCGATGATCGAGCCATGCCGCTGGGCGGTCGCCACCAGATCGCGCGGCGTGATGCTGCGCGAGATCTTGAAACGGTGATTGTGCACCAGGCAGCGGTGCAGGATGGGGTCGAGCGCCGGAAGCTGTGCATCCTGGAAGATGCGACGATGGAAATCCCGGTCGAAGGAGGCGAGTTCCAGTTCGTCGCCCGCCTTCGCCGCATCGAGCATCTCGGCAAAAAGCGCCTTGAGATCGCCGACCAGGGTGCGGCTCGGCGCCTGGATCGTCCGCACGATGCCGTTGCACTCGACCTGCAGGCGCACGCGGAACATTTCGACGGCCTCCGCTTCCGTGCATTCGGAGACCTGGGTGCCGCGGTGCCCCTGCCGGCGCACCAGGCCCTCTTCCTGCAATTGCAGCAATGCCTCGCGCACCGTGCCCTGGCTGCAGGCGAAATGGGCCGCCAGATCCAGTTCGGTGAGCGCCGCCCCGGCCGGAAGCACGCCCAGCATGATGTCGCGCTTGAGCGCATTGAAGGCGGCGGCCGATTTGGCGGGCTTGGCCGCGCTGCGGGCATTCGAGGCTGTAGAAAAATACGTCATCGGCGGCTCGCGAAGTTGCCAATCGTCTCTGCTATCATTATTGATATTGATATCGATAATGAAGGTCAAGGATCGAGTTGACCTTTTGGAGGAGAAAACCGTGACGGCAATCGCGTTGAGGCAGATCCGGAAAACCTATGGGATGCTGCAGGTCATCCACGATGTCGACATCGACATTGCAAGCGGCGAGTTCCTCGTCCTCGTCGGCCCTTCCGGCTGCGGCAAGTCCACGCTTCTGCGCATGATCGCGGGGCTGGAGGAGATTTCCGGCGGCGTCCTCGATATCGGCGGCAAGGTGGTGAACGCGCTGCCGCCCTCCGATCGCGATATCGCCATGGTTTTCCAGGACTACGCGCTCTATCCGCATATGAGCGTGCGTGAGAACATGGCCTTCGGCCTCAAGATGCGCGGCACCGCCGGCGAGACGATCGATCGCCGGGTGTCGCACGCCGCCGATATCCTGAAGATCCAGCCGTTCCTCGACCGGCGTCCGGCCCAGCTTTCGGGCGGCCAGCGCCAGCGCGTCGCCATGGGCCGCGCCATCGTGCGCGAGCCCTCGGCCTTCCTCTTCGACGAGCCGCTCTCCAACCTCGATGCGGCGCTGCGCGTCGAGATGCGCCTGGAAATCGCCAAGCTGCACAACCGCATGAAGGCGACGACCGTCTACGTCACCCACGACCAGGTGGAGGCGATGACGCTGGCCGACCGCATCGTCGTGCTGAATGCCGGCCGGATCGAGCAGATCGGTCCGCCGCTCGACCTCTATCATCGCCCCGCGAGCCTTTTCGTCGCGCGCTTCATCGGCAGCCCGACCATGAACACCCTGCCGGCCGCGGTGATTGCCGATGGCGGCGGCGGCGCGCTGCGCCTGAAGGAGCGCACCCTGTCGCTGGCCGGCCCGGGCGGGCAGCCGATTCCGGAAGGCGAGGTCACGTTCGGCATCCGTCCGGAAGACCTTTCGGCCTGTCCGCCGGAGGAGGCGTGGTTCAGCGGCGAGCTTGCCGTCGCCGAGCGGCTGGGAAGCCAGACCTACGGCTATGTCGAGATCGGCGAAGCGCGCATGCTGACGGTCGAGTTTCCGCGCGACACGCCGATCCGCGTCGGCGAGACGATCCATGTCCGGCCGAACAGGGAGGCGATCCACCTGTTCGATGCCGCAACGGGCCTGCGCATCAACTGAGCCGGGTTCCTTAAAGGGCGAGGCGGCTCAGGGCTTGTCGGCCGTTGCGGCAAGCTCGGCCTCCATCTCCGCGATATCCTGGAACCGGTCGGCGATGCGGGCGTGCGGGCGCCCGCCGTCGGCTGCGGCAATGGCCACGACGATCTCGTCCGGATGCGGCGCATCCGCGATCTGGAAGTTGGCGGTCAGGAAATGGGAGCGCTTGCCCGTCTCGCTCTTGTGCATCATGGGCAGCGAGAGCAGCGCACCGGGCGCATTGCGGGTGTTGGCGAATTCCAGGTAGTTCGTGCCGCCGATCGCGTCGCGGAACGGATTGCCGAAGCGCAGGGTATGGATCATCGCCGAGGCGTGCTCGATCTCGCCGTTGATGCCGACGGCGGCCGCCTTGCCGCAAGCCTCGATCCTCTCCGCCGGCATCTGCGCCAACAGCCGGCGCGTCATCTCCGCGCTGAGCGGCCCGGCGATGCGGATGATTTCCGGCCGCAGGTCCTCCACGAAGCCCTTGCCGGCCCAGGGGTTCTCGATGATGGCGGCCACGACGACGATGGTGAAGGGGCGCGGCGCGGTCTTGCCGCCTTCCATGCGGGTTTCTTCCAGGAAGGTGCAGATCTTTCGGATACCATACGCCATGTCGTTTCCACCGCCTGTTGAATGTCGCGCCAACCTAGCGCGAGACGGTGCGAAGTCTTCCTGCCATACGGAGGAAACGGGACCGGCTATCTCCTGCGAAAACAAGTAGCTTTTGCCAGGGTTGCGCCGCATGATCGCGGTCCTACGAGGGGAGTGCGCAACGCGTTGGACCAGAGATCACGCCTACTTTCGCTTCGCGACGTCGCGAGCCAGATCAACAGTGGCGGCGACCTCGCCACGGTGCTGCACCAGTTGATCGCGGCCGCCTGCCGGCATGCCGACTGGGCCCTCGGCTCGATCATGGGCATCGATGCCGCGCACGGCTATGCGCATGTCATCGTCCGGCACGATCCGACGCTCATCCATCGCGCGCTGCCCGACCGGTGGGAGCTTGCCAACAGCCCGTCGCTGATCGCGCTCCAGCGCAACCAGCCGGTCTACATCCGCGATGCGCGGGAAAGCGTCGAGTTTCCCGGCTATCGCAAGGAGGCCTTCGAGCGCGACTACCGCACCGTCCTCGTCATGCCGATGAATTGCGCGGATGCCGAGGGCCGTCCGATGGTGCTGAGCGTGATCGCCCGCGCCGTGACGGAGGTGACGGAGGACGACCTCGCCTTTCTGGGAACGATCATCCATCTCGGTGCGATCGCGGTCGAGAAGCAGCACCGTCTCGCTGCCGAGAAACGCGCGGCCGAACGGCTCGACCGGGCGCTGACGGCGCACACCTCGCTATTGGAGAACGTGCTGAGCGACGGTTCGGTCTCCTCGCTTGCCGCGATGGTCGGCAGGCTCTTGCCCAATCCGCTCGTCGTGGTGGATTTCACCGTCAACCAGGTGATTGCCGGTCGCTCTCCGCTGGCGGCGGATTTCGACGATGCGGCATGGGCGACGGCGGCACCCACGGTCTTTGCCCGGCCCCTCATCCGCGCGGCGCGGGAGGCGGTGGAGCGCGGCAGGACGGAGACGGCGCCGATCTTCCTCGAGGACGGATCCCGGCGGCTGCGCGTCTCGGCCCGCACGGAACCCCTGACGGTGGATCGCCAACTGGTCGGCGCGCTCGTCATCTTCCCCTCGGCGGCAGCGGAAGGCGAACTGGACCAGTTGATGCTCGATAGCGCGAAATTCGCGCTCAGCGTCCAGATGATGCGCAGCTTCCTGCGCTTCCGCTTCGAGACGCGCACGCAGAGCGAACTGTTCTTCGAAATCGTTGAGCGGCGCTGGCGCGATGCCGCGGATATCGGCCAGCGGGCCGCCCGGCTCGGGCTCGACCTGTCGGCGCCGCAGCAGATGATCGTGGTGGATTTTCCCGACCGCGCCAAGGCTTTCGGCGGCGGCTCCGTCGATGTCGAGCACACGCTCTCGCGCATCCTGCAGCAGGCCGCCGTCGAGGCCGGGCTGGTGGCCATCGACGGCGGCGTCGTCTGCCTCATGGCGCATGATGCGAGCCCCCGGCAGGAGCGCACGACGAAGCTCATGCGCCGCATGGCCGAGGAACTCGGCCGCTATCTCGGCGAGGCGCCGATCGTGGTGGCGGGAAGCCGCTGCAGCGGCCTCGACGACTATGCTGCGGCCTGGGAGCGGTGCAGCCGGATGATCCGCATCGGCCGCTCCTTCGGCCTGACGGGCGCGCTGTCCACGCAGGATTTCGGCCCACTGCCCATGCTGGTTTCCGCCGCGGATGTCGGCGACGTGCGCAGCTTCGTGCGCGACAGCGTCGGGGCGATCGCCGAGCACGACCGGGAGAACGGCACGCCCTATCTCGAAACGCTTTCCGCCTATCTGGAGGAAGGTTGCCGCAGCCAGGCCTGCGCCGATCGCCTCGGCCTGCATGTCACGACCCTGCGCTACAGGCTGACGCGGATCCGCGAGCTTTTCGGCATCGATGTGGAAACGCCGGAGCGGCGCTTTTCCGTGGAGCTGGCGCTTCGCCTCCATGGGGTCATCGACAATCATGCGTTCGGCGGCGGACGCTCCTGCGAACCGTAGCAGAACTCTTCCCGCATCTCCTCTGCCCGGCAGGAAGAAGCATCCGTCTTCGGCGGATAGCTTGCCTGTAACGAACCGAGGAGGAGAACCGGGGCATGGCGGATCAGGCGGCAACAGCGGACGCACCGATCGATCCTATCGCGCTGCGCCGCGCATTCGGCACCTTCGTCACCGGCGTCACGGTCATCACCACGCGCGATGCCGACGGCACGCCGCGCGGCATGACGGCGAATTCCTTCACCTCCGTCTCGCTCGACCCGCCGCTGCTGCTCGTCTGCGTGGCGAAGTCGGCTTCCAGCTACGCGGCCTTTACCGGGGCGGACTGTTTTGCGGTGAATATCCTGCATGAAGGGCAGGTCGGCGTCTCGGCGACCTTCGCCTCCAAGGCGCCCGACAAGTTCCAGTCGGTCAATCACGATGCGGTGCATACCGGCGCACCGGTTCTGACCGACAGCCTCACCTGGTTCGATTGCAGTCGCGACACTTCCATCGACGCCGGCGACCATGCCATTCTCATCGGCCGGGTGCGGGCCTTCGGCACCAGCCCGACGGCGCCGCTCGGCTTCTGCCGCGGCCGCTATGCCAGCGTCAAGGATCCGCTGCCGGCCGGCTGGCTTGCCGCGCACGGCATGATCATCGGCTATCTCGTGGAGGCGGGCGACCGCCTTCTGCTGCGCGCCGACGGCAAGGGCGGCTGGGTGCTGCCTTCGGCCCGCCGCCGCAAGGCCGACAGCCAGCTTGTGCTCGACGCCGGCGATGCGTTGCGCCTGATGCCGGAGGAGACCTTCCTCTATTCCGTCTTCGACGTTGCCGACAGCGACCCCGGCTATCTTGTCTATCGCGCGCGGCTGGCGGGCGAGGGCGCCGATGTCGAATTGCCGGACACGCTGCGCTTCTTTCCCGTCGACGATCTGCCCTACGAGGCGATCGTGACCCACGAACTGCGCTCCATGCTGCGGCGCTACGTCCATGAGCGGCAGGCGGGCCGCTTCGGCATCTACATGGATTCCGATGACGGCGGCCGTGTCGCGATGATCGACGGGCAAGCCCGCGCCTGGCTCCAGGCCTCCCAAGACCAAGGACAATGACATGAAGACGACTGTCAGCACCATCGAAGGCTCGCGCCAGAACCTCTTCATCGGCGGGGAATTCGTCGCGCCGAGGAACGGCAAGTACATCGAGAGCTTCGACCCGACGACAGGCAAGGCCTGGTACGAGCTTGCGGAAGCGGACGCGGATGACGTGGAGGCCGCCGTTGCCGCCGCCACCGCCGCCTTCCGCGATCCGGACTGGCGGCGCATGACGCAGACTGATCGCGGCGCGCTGGTGCGGCGCCTTGCCGAACTCGTCCGCGCCAATGCCGACGCTCTTGCCGAGATCGAGACCCGCGACAACGGCAAGCTCATCAAGGAAACGCGCGCCCAGATGCGCGCCATGCCGGACAGCTACCACTATTTCGCCGGCATGGCCGACAAGCTGCAGGGCGATACGATCCCGATCAACCGGCTCGACACGCTGAACCTGAACCTGCGCGAGCCGCTCGGCGTCGTCGGCATGATCACGCCGTGGAACTCGCCGCTGATGCTGCTCACCGGCACGCTGGCACCCTGCCTTGCCATCGGCAACACGGTCGTCATCAAGCCGTCCGAACACGCGACGGCCTCGACGCTGGCGCTGGCCGAACTCATCCACGAGGCGGGCTTCCCGGCGGGCGTCGTCAATGTCGTCACGGGCACCGGCAAGAGTGCTGGCGAGGCTCTGACCCGCCATCCGGGCATTGCCAAATATGTCTTCACCGGCAGCACGGCGACCGGCCGGCGCATTGCCGGCAACGCGGCCGAGAACCTCGTGCCCTGCTCCATGGAGCTCGGGGGCAAGTCGCCGCACGTCGTCTTCGGCGATGTCGATATCGAGCATGCGGTCAACGGCGTGGTGTCCGGCGTCTTCGCCGCGGCGGGCCAGACCTGCGTCGCCGGCTCGCGTTGCTTCGTCGAGGCGAGTGTCTACGACCGGTTCATCGATGCATTGGTCGCCCGCACGCAGCGCATCCGTGTCGGCCTGCCGACCGCCGACGACACCGATATCGGCCCGCTGGCGCTTGCCGACCAGCTTTCCAAGGTCGAAGCCTATGTCGCTTCGGGCGTCGAGGAGGGCGCGAAGGTCGCCGTCGGCGGCGGCCGGCCGCAAAAGGCGGAGCTTGCACCGGGTGGCTGGTATTTCGAGCCGACCGTCATGGTGGACGCCGGGAACGACATGGCCTTCATGCGCGACGAACTCTTCGGGCCGGTCGTGGGCGTCATGCCCTTCCGCAGCGAGGAGGAGATGATCGAACTGGCCAACGACACGCGCTATGGCCTCGCCTCCGGCATCTGGACGAAGGATATCGACCGGGCGCTGCGCTTCGCCAACCGCATCGAGGCCGGCACGGTCTGGATCAACACCTACCGCTCCGCCTCCTTCATGTCCGCGAACGGCGGCTTCAGGGAAAGCGGTTACGGGCGGCGCGGCGGGTTCGAGGTCATGTACGAGTTCTCGCGGCTGAAGAACGTCATCATCGACTATTCCGGGACCATGCAGGATCCCTTCGTCATCCGCCTCAAGTAACCAGCATCGAAAGGCAGCACCCATGAAGTTCGCAGTCTCGCTCACGATGGAACGCTTCTCGCCCGATGTGCCGATGGCCACCGTGAAGGACAACCTGCTGACGCTGGCCCGCATGGCGGACGAGGGCGGTTTCGAGATGCTCTGGACGGCGGAGCACCACACGCTCGAATGCACGATCTCGCCGAACCCGTTCCAGACGCTCGTCTGGCTGGCGCAGCATACGCAGCAGATCCGGCTCGGCACCTCGACCCTCGTCGCGCCCTACTGGAACCCGATCCGGCTTGCCGGCGAATCCGCCCTGTGCGACCACCTGACGAACGGGCGCCTCGAATTCGGCATCGCGCGCGGCTCCTACCAGTACGAATTCGACCGCATGGCCGGCGGCATGCCGCAGCAGGAGGGTGTCGCCTACATGAAGGAACTGGTGCCCGCGGTGAAGAGGCTGTGGGCGGGCGACTACGCCCATGACGGGCACTACTGGAAGTTCCCGGTCACCGCCGCCGTACCGAAGCCGCTGCAAGAGCCGCATCCGCGCATCTGGGTCGCCGCGCGCGATCCCGGCACCTTCGACTGGGCGATCGCCAACGGCGCCTCCATCCTTTCGACGCCGCTTTCCGCCCCGGCGGCGGAAATCCAGGTACTCGCCGACAAGTTCGAGAAGGCGGTCGCCGATCACCCGGAGGTGCCGCGCCCGCGCTTCATGATGCAGCGCCGAACCTGCCTCTACGACCGGCCGGACGGCTGGGAGCGCGCCGTGCGGCACAGCATGGACTACGGCCGCGCCTTCGAGAACCTGATGCAGAATATCGGCGCGGTGAAGGACGGCTTCCCCGAGGCCGTGCCCTATGAGGCGGTGAAGGGCAAGGAGAACTACAATCCGGACAACATCCGCAAGAACCTGATGTTCGGCACGCCGGACGAGGTGATCGAGAAGCTGATGGTCTACGAGGCGGCCGGCGTCGACCAATATTGTCTCGGCCTCACCTTCAACCTGCCTTTCGAGCTGCAGAAGCGGTCGATCGAGCTTTTCGTCAAGGAAGTCATGCCCGTCTTCGCCGCGCGCGAAAACGAGCGCAGGCGGGCGGCCGTGGGGCGCTGAACATGCAAGGCACGCAAGAGCACACGGTCGGCGCGGTCACGCTCAACTATCGCATCGACGGCGATGGCGGCGAGCCGCTCGTCTGCATCCATGGCGTCGGCTCCTACCTGGAAGCCTGGTCGGGCGTGGTGGAACGGTTGAAGGATCGCTTCACCATCCTCACCTTCGACCTGCGCGGTCACGGCAGGTCGAGCCGGATCACGGGCCGCTACGAGATCGACGACTTCGTGGCCGAGACGCTGGCGCTTGCCGACAGGGTCGGGTTCTCGACCTTCAATCTCGCCGGCTTCTCCCTCGGCGGCCTGATCGCCCAGCGCCTCGCGCTGACGCATCTTGCGCGCCTGCGCCGTCTGATCCTCCTTTCCACCGTCGCGGGCCGCACGCCGGAAGAGCGCGCGCGCGTGCTGTCGCGGCTGGCTGCGCTTCAGGCGGGAACCCCGGCCGACCATCACCAGGCCTCCCTGTCGCGCTGGCTGACGGAGGCATTCCAGGAAAGCCACCCGGAGACCATCGCCTGGCTCCGGGCTCGCGATGCGGAGAACGATCCGGACTGCTACGCGTCCGCCTACCGGGTGCTCGCCGAAACGGATTTCGGCGGCTTCCTCGACCAGATTCGCTGCCCGACGCTGATCGCCACCGGCGAGGACGACGTCGGCTCCAATCCGCGCATGGCCCGCTACATGCACGAGCGCATCCCCGGATCGCGGCTCGCGATCCTTCCGGGCCTGCGCCATTCCATCCTGATCGAAGCGCCCGATGTCGTCGCCGACACCATGGCCGCTTTCGCGACCGAAACGGAGGCGGCCCATGGATGAGACTTTGCGGGAGAAGGGGGAGGCCGTTCGCCGGCGCGTGCTCGGCGACGAGTATGTGGACCGCGCGGCAAGCCAAACCGACGGCTTTTCGGCACCTCTCCAGGACCTGCTCAACGAATATTGCTGGGGTATGGCCTGGACCGATGACGGTCTCGACCTCAGGCAGCGCAGCCTCCTCAATCTCGGCATGCTGGCGGCAAGCAACCGCATGCATGAATTCGGGCTGCACTTCCGCGGCGCGATCCGCAACGGCCTGACGGACCGGGAGCTCCAGGCGGCGCTTGTGCAGATCGCCATCTATTGCGGCGTGCCGGCCGGCGTGGAGGCCTTTCGCGTGGCGCGCGCCGTGCGCGCCGAAATGGCCGGGGAGGGTGCGGCTTGATTTCCGTCATTTCGGCGGAGCCGTGCGGCGCAAGCTGCTTGGGAACGCCGGAAGACGCATGGGGCGACGGGCCTCAAGATTGCTCACGCCGGCCGGGAGAGGACCCCGCGCCGGCAAGGAAACGAAAACGGACAGAGGGAACAAAGGCATGATCAAGACATCGATATTCACGGCGCTCGCCGCCTCTCTCGCCCTCTCGCTGGCGGGCGCGCCTGCGCAGGCCGGCGAGGTGCTCGACCGCGTGCTCGCGGCGAAGAACCTGAAGGTGGCGACCGATGCCAACTGGGCGCCCCAGTCCTTCGTGAACGACAAGAACGAGATGGACGGCTTCGACGTCGACATCGCCAAGGAGATCGGCAAGCATCTCGGCGTCTCCGTGGAATTCGTGACCCCCGGCTGGGACATCATCACGGCCGGCAAGTGGCAGGGCCGCTGGGACATGCATGTCGGCTCGATGACGCCGACCAAGGCGCGCGCCGCGCTCTTCGACTTCCCGGCCGTCTACTACTACACGCCCGCCGCCGTCGCCGTGCATAAGGACAGCAAGGCCGAAAAGCTCGCCGACCTTGAAGGCAAGCGCGTCGGCGTGACGGCGACCTCCACCTTCGAGGCCTACGCCAACCAGGACCTGACGCTGGATGCGGCCGGCGCGCCCGCCTTCACCTATGAATTCAAGCCCGGCGAGGTGAAATCCTACGCCAACTCCACGACGGCCTTCGACGACCTGCGCCTCGGCGACGGCACGCGTCTCGACGCCGTCGTCTCTTCGCTCCCGAGCATTCTCGACGCAGAGAAGGCCGGCTATCCGATCAAGCAGCTCGGCAAGCCCGTCTTCTTCGAGCCCCTGGCGGTCGCCGTCGAGCATGGCGATGCGGAGCTGAGCGCGAAGATCGCCGAGGCCGTCAAGGCCATGCAGGCGGACGGCACGCTGAGCAAGCTTTCCGTCAAGTGGTATGGTGTCGACTACACGGTGACGCAGTAACGTCCTGCCGGCGCGCGGCCCGCTGAACCGGGCCGCGTCCAATCCTCAAGGAGTGGTGATGCTGTATCCCGACACCGTCGAATCCGACGTCCTCGTCCACAAGCCCTGGTTCGTCGCCGCGCTGTTCGTGGCGGTCTTCGGTTTCTTTCTCGCGTTCGACCTGACGGGGACGTCCCTGGGCGAGGTGATGCGGCCCGTGATCGGCGAGCCCGCGCAAAGCGGCCTGTACGGGCGCTTCGCCATCGCCTTCGTCGTCGCGGTTCTGTTCTGCCTCAACATCGTGCTGATCGGTTTCGCATCGCTACGCGTGCAGGTGGCGGTTGTCTGGTTCGAACTGCTGCTGCTCTTCCTTGCCTTCTTCAACACCTTCGATCTCAGCCTGCCGTTCATTTCGGAGAAGCTGCCCTTCCTCATCACGCAGGGCCTTTTCACGACGATCTACGTGTCCGCCATCTCGATCGTGATCGCGTCGGCCATCGCCATTCTCGGCGCGGTCGCCAAGCTCTCGACCAACGGCTTCGCCTATGCGATCGCCAGTTTCTACACCTCCCTGTTCCGCGGGCTGCCGCTGCTGATGCAGGTCTATCTCATCTATCTTGGCCTGCCGCAGCTCGGCTTCATCATCGACGCGGTGCCGGCCGGTATCCTGGCGCTCTCGCTCTGCTACGGCGCCTACATGACGGAAATCTTCCGGTCGGGCATCCAGAGTATCGACCGCGGCCAGTGGGAGGCCTCGCGTTCCATCGGCTTCGGCTTCGGGCTCACCATGCGCAAGATCATCCTGCCGCAGGCGCTCCCGGTCATCATTCCGCCGACCGGTAACCAGTTCATCTCGATGCTGAAGGACAGTTCACTCGTCTCGGTCATCGGCGTGTGGGAACTGATGTTCCTGGCGCGCACGCTCGGCCAGAAGACCTTCCAGCACATGGAAATGCTGATTTCCGCCGCCATGCTGTACTGGGGGGTGTCGATCTGCCTCGAACTCATCCAGTCCCGTATCGAACGCCATTACGCCAGGAGCAAAGTGCGATGAGCGAGACGATCATCGATGTCCGCAACGTCTCCAAATGGTACGGCGCCTTCCGCGTGCTGACCGACGTGAACCTGACGGTGGAGAAGGGCGAGCGCATCGTCATCTGCGGCCCGTCCGGCTCCGGAAAGTCGACGCTGATCCGGTGCTTCAACCGGCTGGAAGCGCATCAGCAGGGCGATATCGTCGTCAACGGCATCACGCTGCACGACAAGATGCGCGACGTCGCCGACGTGCGCAAGAACGTCGGCATGGTGTTCCAGCACTTCAACCTCTTCCCGCACATGACCGTGCTGATGAACTGCATGGTCGGGCCGATGTGGGTCAAGGGCGTGCCGGAGGCCGAGGCGCGAAGGACCGCGCTGAAATTCCTGGAGCGCGTGCGCATCCCCGAGCAGGCCGACAAGTATCCCGTGCAGCTTTCCGGTGGGCAGCAGCAGCGCGTGGCGATTGCCCGTTCGCTCTGCATGCAGCCGGCCGTCATGTTGTTCGACGAACCGACCTCGGCGCTCGATCCGGAAATGGTCTCGGAAGTTCTGGACACCATGACGAGCCTTGCCCGCGAGGGCATGACGATGGTCTGCGTCACCCATGAAATGGCCTTCGCCCGCGCCGTCGCCGACCGGGTGATCTTCATGAATGCGGGCCAGATCGTCGAACAGGGCAAGCCGGACGAGTTCTTCAACAACCCGCAGCATGAGCGGACCAAGCTCTTCCTCAGCCAGATCCTGAAGCACTGACGTGTGCCGAGGCGAAAGCGCGCATTCCGGCCCTTGCGTGGATTGAGGGGCGGCGGAACGGCCGCCGCGCCCTCTGTAGGTTCACATCCGAAGCATGGCCTTGATAGCGCGGCGCTCGTCCATGGCCCTGTATCCCTCGGCCACGTCCCGGAGCGGAATTTCCAGGTCGAACACCTTGCCGGGGTTGATCCTGCGCGTCATCACGAGGTCGATGAGGTGCGGCAGGAAGCGGCGCACGGGGGCCGGGCCGCCCATCAGGCTCTTCTGCTGGAAGAACAGCATCCGGCCGTCGAGCTCGACGCCGTGCGGTACGCCGACGAAGCCGATCGAACCGCCCGGACGAGCCGCGTTGAGGGCCTGCATCATCGATTCCCCCGTGCCCACGCATTCCAGCACCGAATCCGCGCCGACGCCGCCCGTCAGTTCCCGGATCTTGGCCACGCCCTCGTCGCCTCGTTCCGAGACGATGTCGGTCGCGCCGTATTCAAGGGCAAGCGCCTGCCTGTCCTTGTGACGGCTCATGGCGATGATGCGGCCGGCGCCCATCTGGCTGGCGGAGAGGACGCCCATCAGGCCGACGGCCCCGTCGCCCACGACGACCGCCGTGCAGCCCGGCTGGACGCGCGCCGCGTCGGCGGCATACCAGCCCGTGCCCAGCACGTCGGAGACCGCCAGCAGGCTCGGGATCAGGTCGTCGTCCGGCTGCGTGTCGGTGGCGACCAGCGTGCCGTCGGCCAACGCGACCCGGGCATAGGGCGCTTGCGCGCCGGTCATGAATTCGCGGTGTTCGCACGACGACTGGAAGCCGTATCTGCAATGCGGGCAGGTATTGTCGGAAAGGCAGAACGAGCCGACCACGAACTGGCCGGGCCTGACGGTCTTCACCGCGCTGCCGACCTCGACGACGGTGCCGCAATATTCGTGCCCCATATGTTGCGGCCCGCTCATGTCCTGCAGGCCGCGATAGGGCCAGAGGTCGGAGCCGCAGACGCAGGAGGCGGCGAGCTTGATGATGGCGTCGGTCGGCTTGAGGATCTTCGGCTCCGCCACTTCCTCGCACCGGATGTCGTTTTTCCCGTAGAGCACTGTTCCTAGCATTGGAACCTCCTAAAATCGTTTGCGCCGGCTCACTTGCCGACGCGCTGTTGAAGATGTTGCGGGTAGCGCGCGCCCTGGACCTCGATACCGTCCAGCGAGGCGCGGATCTGCGCGAGGTCCTGCGGCGTCAGGTCCACCGCAGCGCCGCCGACATTCTCCTCGAGGCGGTGACGCTTCGTCGTTCCCGGTATCGGCGCGATCCAGGGCTTCTGGGCGATGAGCCAGGCAAGCGCGATCTGGGCCCGGGTCGCGCCCCTGCCGTCGGCGATCAGGCCGATGGCGTCGATGAGCGCCTGGTTGGCCTTGCGGGCATCTTCGGCAAAGCGCGGTACGCTGTTGCGGAAGTCGTCCTTGGCGAAGGTCGTGCCGGCGTCGATCGCCCCGGTCAGGAAGCCCCTGCCGAGCGGAGCGAAGGGCACGAAGCCGATGCCAAGCTCCTCCAGCAGCGGCAGGATTTCCGCCTCGGGCTCCCGCCACCACAGCGAATATTCGCTCTGCAGCGCCGTGACGGGCTGGACGGCGTGGGCGCGCCGGATGGTATCGACGCCGGCCTCCGACAGGCCGAAATGCTTCACCTTGCCCTCGGCGATCAGGTCCCTCACCGTGCCGGCGACGTCCTCGATCGGCACGGCGGGGTCGGTGCGGTGCTGGTAGAAGAGGTCGAGGCTGTCGACGCGCAGCCGCCTGAGCGATGTTTCTGCGACCTTCCGGATATTCTCCGGCCGGCTGTCCATGCCCTGGTCGACGTCACCATTCTTGAAACCGAATTTCGTGGCGATGATGACATCGCCCTTGAAGGGCTCGAGCGCTTCCCCGACGAATTCCTCGTTGCCGTTCAGATAGGCTTCTGCGGTGTCGAAGAAGGTGACCCCGCGCTCCACGGCGGCGCGAAGGAGCGTGACCGCATCCCCGCGGTCCATCGCGGAGCCATAGGCATAGGTGAGCCCCATGCAGCCGAAGCCGATGGCCGAGACTTCGGGGCCCGATCTTCCGAGTTTGCGCTTTTGCATCGTGATCTCCTTTTCAGATGGTCCGGCGATGCGGAAGACGGCGGTCCGTCGCTTCTCCAAAGCCGTTCGGCGGCGCGCGCCGCCTTGTCAACAGCAGGAATAGCACCGGCGGATAGCTGCGATTAGTCTGGCAACCCCGCATGCGTTCTTGAGAAAAATTCACAAATGGGGTTCACGGCCCCCGATAGCGGAGAGCCTCGACGAGGACGGCGAAAGCCGGCGACATCTGGCGGCGGCTCGGATAGTAGAGGTGATAGCCCGCAAAGGGGGGGCTCCAGTCCTCCAGCACCGGGATCAGGCGCCCGGCCTTGATGTCCTCCATCGCATGATCCTCCAGGACGTGCCCCAGCCCGGCGCCGGCGACCGCCGCCCGGAGCGCCATTTCGGAGGTGTTGAAGGCGAGCGGTCCGTCGACACGCACCTTCACTTCGCGGCCGTCCTTCTCGAACTCCCAGACCAGGTATCCGCCATAGGTGGGGAGACGAAGATTGATGCAGGCATGGGCCGTCAGGTCCTGCGGCGTTTGCGGCCTGGCGTAGCGCTCGAGATAGTCGGGAGAGCCGACCGTCACCATGCGCATCTCGGGACTGATCCGCACGGCGATCATGTCGGCGTCAAGCTGTTCGCCAAGCCGCACGCCCGCATCGTAGCGCTCGGCGACGATGTCGGTCAGGGCATTCTCGCTGGTGATCTCGAACTTGATGTCAGGATAATCGGGAAGCAGCCGGCGGATCGCCGGCCACAGGATGGAGTTCACGGCGTGCTCTCCGGCGGTGATGCGAACCAGGCCAGCGGGCTTGTCACGCAACGCGGCCAGTTGGCCGAGCGCATTCTCGATGCCGTCGAAATGCGGCTGGATCGACTTCAGGAGCTTCTCCCCGGCCTCGGTGAGGGACACGCGCCGCGTCGTTCTGGTCAGGAGCCGTATGCCGAGGCGCTCTTCCAGCAGCCTTACGGCGTGGCTCAACGCCGAGGGGGAGACGCCGAGCTTCGCGGCGGCCCTTGTGAAGCTGCCCTCCCGGGCGATCGCCAGGAAGACGCCGAGGTCATTGACGCTGTCGCGAGCCATTTGTGATCTTTCCTCAATACCGGGCGCCGATCCTGCATCCTAGCTTCATGATCGCGGCGCGGCCAGGATCGAGCCTTCCGCCTGCGCGCGCGAATGCCGGCCTGACGATCCGCTATGTTTCGACGTCGTTCCGGCCGCCGGCGAGCTCCGCCTCCAGCGAGCCCAGCCCCGACAGGAAGGCTTCGGCATCCGCCCCGAGCCTTTCGAGGATCATTCGCTCGAAAGCGACCGCCCGTGGTATGATGTCGCCGTAAGTGTTCCGGCCGAGCGTGGTCAGCGACAGGATCTCCTCGCGACGATCGGCGGGGTTCGGGTTGCGGCTCAGCCACCGGCGGCTTTCCAGGTCCGCGACGGCGCGGCTGACCTTGGTCTTGTGCATCGAGGAGTGCGCCCCGATCTGCTTTGCCGTCATGTGCCCGAATTCGCCGAGTGTCGCCAGCACCCGCCATTCAGGAACCGTCAGGTCGTGATGAGGCCCGTAGACCGCGCGGAACCGTCGGGAAATCGCGGCCGCGGCGCGGTTCATCCGATAGGGAAGGAATTCTTCCAGAATGAGCTTCTGCATCGGTTGATGGTTACATTTTCGACAGTTACGACTGTAACCAAACTAGGGAGGAAAGCCATGAATGTCGACAGTCCGCAACACGCACGTCCTGGTGACCGCAAGGGTGAAAGTGCGATCGCGGTCGGCTACATGTCGGGCTTCGGCAACGGGTTCGAGACCGAAGCCTTGCCCGGCGCGCTTCCCATGGGCCGCAATTCACCGCAGAGATGCGCATACGGCCTTTATGCCGAGCAGTTGAGCGGCTCCCCCTTCACGGCACCCCGCAAGACCAACGAACGGTCGTGGCTTTATCGCATCCGCCCGACCGTCGCCCATTGGAACGAGTTCAAGCCGGCCGACACGGGCTGGTGGCGTACGGCGCCGGCGCCGGAGGCGGATCTGCCGATCGGGCCGCTGCGCTGGGATCCGGTGCCGATCCCCTCCCAACCCCTGAGCTTTGTCGAGGGCGTGCGCACGCTGACGACGGCCGGCGATTGCGGCAGTTCCGCCGGCATGGGCGCGCATGTCTACCTGATCACCCGTTCCATGCAGGACGAATATTTCTACAATGCCGACGGGGAGATGCTGTTCGTACCGGAGCAGGGGGGGCTGCGGCTCTGGACCGAGTTCGGCATCATCGACGTCGGGCCCGGCGAGATCGCCGTCATTCCGCGCGGCGTGAAGATCCGCGTGGAATTGCACGGCACTGAAGCGCGCGGCTATATCTGCGAGAACTACGGCGGGGCGTTCACGCTGCCGGAACGCGGCCCGATCGGCGCCAACTGCCTTGCCAATCCGCGTGACTTCCTGACACCGGTCGCCGCCTACGAGGACAGGGAGGCGCCCTCGAAAATGTACGTCAAATGGGGCGGCAAGCTATGGGTGGCGCAGATCGGCCAATCGCCGCTGGACGTCGTCGCATGGCACGGCAACTACGCGCCGTACAAGTACGACCTGCGGCGCTTCTCGCCCGTCGGCCCGATCCTCTTCGATCATGCCGACCCATCGATCTTCACCGTGCTGACTTCGCCGTCGGAGACGGAGGGCACGGCGAACATCGATTTCGTCATCTTCTCCGACCGCTGGCTGGTCGCGGAAAACACCTTCCGGCCGCCCTGGTATCACATGAACGTCATGAGCGAGTTCATGGGCCTGGTCTACGGGCAATATGACGCCAAGACCGGCGGCGGCTTCGTTCCCGGCGGCGTGTCGCTGCACAATTCCATGCTGCCGCACGGCCCCGATGTGGATGCCTTCGAAAGAGCGAGTTACGTGGAGTTGAAGCCCCACAAGCTGGAAGGAACCATGGCCTTCATGTTCGAGACCCGCTTCCAGCAGCGCGTCTCCGCTTTTGCGGCGGAAACCCATCCGCCGCAAAGGGACTATGGCGGCTATGGCCACAAGCTGAAGAAGATGTTCGATCCCGGCCGGCGATAGGGCAAAGCGCTCCTCCGGGCGACCTTTGGCGCCGGCGCTTCGGGCTCCTGTCGGCCGGTTGCATTCCCCGGGCAGATGTATCAAAGCTAGAGCAAATCCACCGAAGCTGCGAAGCGGTTTTGCGCCCGCAAGAGCGTCGAGACAAGAGGGCCGAAGTATTTTCGCGTTTCGAGGAAACGCGGAAATTCTCCGGGCGGCCGGGCGGGATTGAGACGCCTCTGTTGGAAAGTGCAGGAGCATGGAGCAGTCCGCCCTCATCGACATCGGTCTGCCGATCGCCGTGTTCATCATCATGGCGGGTATCGGCATGACACTCGCGCCCGTCGATTTCCAACGGGTAGCCACGCGGCCGAAGGCCCTCATATGGGGCATCGTGGCCGCGCTGGTGGTGATGCCGCTGGTGGCCTTGCTGCTCGCCATGGTCATGGGCTTGCCGCCCGAAATCGCCGTCGGCCTCGTCGTCATCGCCGCCTGCCCGATCGGCACCACGTCCAGCCTGTTCTCCTATCTCGCACGGGGGGACCTCGCATTGTCGATCGCATTGAGCGCTGCCGGCAGCCTGGTCGCGATTGCGACTCTGCCGCTTTTTGCGAATTTCGCGATCGAGCGCTTCAGCGGCGGCGATGCCCGCGTCTATCTTCCCGTGTTGCGCACGATCGGAGTGATGATCGCGATCATCCTGTTTCCCGTGCTCGTGGGCATGGGCATCCGGCAGAAGGCACCCTCCTTCGTCGCCCGCGCGGAAAAGGTGGTCGGCGCCTTCGGCCTGCTGGTGCTGGTGGGGCTCATCGTCGGCATCGGCATCTCGGTCTATGAACGATGGGTGGAGATCATCGTCAGCGCCGGCCCGGCCGTCGTCGCGCTGATCGCCTGCGCGATCGCGGTCGGCCTGCTGGGCTCGCGCGCCCTTGGCCTCACCGCCGCCGAGGCCGTCACGGTGACCCTTTCGATCAGCATTCGAAACGCTGCGATCGGCATGGTGCTTGCGATCACCATGATGCATTCGCCGGAGATCGCCGTGCCGCCCGCCCTGTTCGGCCTGTTGATGTATGCGACCGGCTTCGGCCTCGTCGCCTACGGCCGCACGACCATCAAGGCGCCGGCCTGAGGCCGAGACGCGGTATCACCGGGCCGAAACGCGGTAATCGTCCGGCGTCACGCCCGTCATGCGCTTGAACATCGCGATGAAGGACGAGGCGTTGCTGTAGCCGAGGGTCGCGGAGATGCGCTCGACGGTATCGTTCGCCTCCAGCATGGGCATGGCCCGAACCACCCGCAGCCGCTGCTTCCATTCGGCGAAGGGCATGCCGAGATCGCGCAGGCAGCGGCGGATCAGGGTCCGCTCGGCCAGCCCCCCGAGCCGGGCGTGCTCGGCGAGGGACCGGTTGTCGGCCGGGTTCTCCCGAAGATGCGCCAGAACAGGTTCGAGCGCCGGATCGGTCGACCAGGGCAGGTAGGTTCCCACCCGTGGCGCCGCCGCCACGAGGTCGACGACCACCTGGAGGAAGCGCAGGTGCCCGGCCGCGCCATGGTCTTCGTCGCCGCCGGCGCGTAGATGCTCCAGCATGGCCCGCAGGAGGGGGCTGACTTCGAGCGCCGTCGTTTCCGGCGGGAGAGGTCCGCACAGTGAGGGGTCGACATAGAGCGAGCAGTGCACGGCGGCATGCCGGTTCAGGCCCCGGTGCTCGATATCCGGCGGCAGCCAGACGGCATAGTGCGGCGGTGCGAGATAGTGCCCGTCCGTCAGGCTGACCTCCATCATGCCGCTGTAGGAATAGACGAACTCGCCCCAGGGGTGGCTGTGGCGTGGATAGGTGGCGTTCTGCGGCATCTGCGCGGAGCGGAAATAGAGGGGATGGGGCAGGGCGTTGCGGAAGGGCACCTCGCGGAAATGTGTGCCGTCGCCCGTCCGCAAGCCTGTCAGGGTCTCGATACCGACTGTCATGAAATCCTTATATCCGCCTTATGTGCCAGATGCTATGCCGGTTGCGATATCGGAGCACGCATCTTGGACAACCGCAAATCCATCGACATTGCCGCGGTCGGCATCATGGTCGCCGTCTGCCTCATCTGGGCCTTCCAGCAGATCGGGCTGAAATCCACGGCCGTCTTCGCCGCGCCGGTCCTGCAGATCGGCCTCCGGTCGGGGATCGCGGCCGTCCTCGTCTTCGCCCTCGTTCGCGCGCGCCGGCAGCGCGTGGCGTTCCGGGGCGCGGCGGCCGGGCTCGGCGCGCTTGCGGGCCTGTTGTTCGCCACGGAATTCTTTCTCGTCGGCGAGGCGCTGAAGCACACGTCGGCCTCCCATGTCGTGGTCTTTCTCTATACCGCGCCGATCTTCGCCGCCCTCGGCCTGCACTGGAAGCTCCCGTCGGAGCGTCTTTCGGCGGTGCAATGGGGCGGCATCGCCGTCGCGACGGCCGGCATCGCCTTCGCCTTCCTCGCCCCGCCGGATGGCCGGCAGGGCGGCGGCGATCTTGGCGCCATGCTGTGGGGCGATGGGTTGGCGCTCCTGGCGGGCGCGGCCTGGGGGCTGACGACGGTGCTGATCCGCACCACCCGGCTGAGCGCGATGCCCGCCACCCATGTCCTGTTCTACCAGCTCGCCACCGCCTTCCTCATCCTGACGGGCGCGGCGGTGCTGGCCGGCGAGGCGGGCATCGTGCCGTCCGGGGCGCTGCTGCTGAACATCGCCTTCCAGGCGGTCGTCGTCTCGTTCCTCAGCTTCCTCACCTGGTTCTGGCTGCTCACCCGCTACCGTGCCTCCCAGCTCGGCGTCTTCTCCTTCATGACGCCGGTGTTCGGCGTCCTATTGGGCGTCCTCCTGCTGGATGATCCGCTGACGGCCGAATTCGCGATCGGCACGGCGGGCGTCGTGGCGGGGATCCTCATCGTCAGCGCCTATCCGTGGCTCGAGACCCTGCAGGCCCGGTCCCGGCACGCCAAAGCGCCGCAATGAACGCAATTCGTCGTCGCGGCGGTTGAGTCGCGGCCGTCTTTGTGGTTCGAGACGATCCGGAAGCGCGATGGCCATGCTGGCGGGGGAACGGGGTGATGGATACGGCCAAGGCGGGCACGCCGGCGGATACGGCGAAAGCGGGCGAGAAGGCCCCGGGCTGGCGGGGCATTCCGCCGGGCATATGGGCGCTCGGTTTCGTGTCGTTGCTGATGGACCTGTCATCCGAGATGATCCATGCGCTTCTGCCGCTCTACATGGTGACGGTTCTCGGCGCCTCGACGCTCGCCGTCGGCATCATCGAGGGAATCGCCGAGGCGACGGCCTCGATCACCAAGATCTTCTCCGGCGCGCTCAGCGACTGGCTCGGCAAGCGCAAGCTTCTCGCCGTGCTCGGCTACGGCCTTGCCGCCGTCACCAAGCCGATCTTCCCCCTGGCATCGGCGCTCGACTGGCTGATCGCCGCCCGCTTCGTGGATCGCATCGGCAAGGGCATCCGCGGCGCACCGCGTGATGCGCTGGTGGCCGATATCGCGCCGCCCGAACTGCGCGGCGCCAGTTTCGGCCTGCGCCAGTCGCTCGATACGATCGGGGCCTTCCTGGGGCCGCTCCTCGCCATTGCGCTGATGTGGCTGACGGCGGACCATTTCCCGACGGTCTTCTGGGTGGCCGTGGTGCCGGCCGTGCTGTCCGTGGTCGTGCTGCTGGTCTTCGTTCGCGAACCGGAACGGGTCGGCGGCGCGCGTCCGGTGCGCATGCCCCTGCGGCGAAGCGAACTGGCGCGGCTTGGCGTCGGTTACTGGTGGATCGTCGGCATCGCGGCCGTGTTCACGCTCGCGCGCTTCAGCGAGGCCTTCCTGATCCTGCGGGCGCAGTCGCTCGGCCTGCCTCTCGCGATGGTTCCGGCCGTGCTGGTGCTGATGGCCCTTGCCTATTCGCTGTCGGCCTATCCCATGGGGGTGCTGTCCGATCGCATGAACCGGGTCGGCATCCTTATCGCTGGCCTCGTTCTTCTTGTCCTTGCGGATATCGTGCTGGCCTATTCCGCCGGCTTCGCCTCGCTCGCCGTCGGCGTCGCGCTCTGGGGGTTGCATATGGGCTTCACGCAGGGCGTGCTCGCGACCCTCATCGCGGACGTCGCGCCCTCGGACCTGCGCGGCACGGCGTTCGGAACGTTCAATCTGGTGACGGGCGTCGCCCTCCTTGCCGCAAGCGTGCTGGCCGGGGCGCTGTGGGACGTCGCTGGGCCTAAGGCGACCTTCCTTGCCGGCGCGGCCTTCGCCGCGGTAACGATTGCCGGGCTCCTGGCGACGCGCGGCCGCATCGCCGCGAAAGGCTGACCGCCCGGCTCGCGGCTTGCGAACCGGGCGACAACATATGTCAGGCCGCGTCGAGCTTCTTCTCGCAGCGCAGCAGCATGCCGTAGAGGTCGCGCGGCTCGTCGGGGTCGGCGAGCAGGTCGAGTTCCGTGAACATGCCGTGCTCGGCGATCTTTTCCCGCACGTAGCGCAATGCGGAGAAGTCCTCAATGGCGAAGCCCACGCTGTCGAACAGCGTGATCTGGTCGGCGCTCTTGCGACCTTCGGTCTCGCCGGTCATGACCTGCCAGAGCTCGATGACGGGATGCTCGGCCGGCAATTGCTGGATCTCGCCCTCGATGCGCGTCTGCGGGGGATATTCGACGAAGATGTCTGAGCGCAGCAGGATGTCCTTGCTGAGTTCGGTCTTGCCGGGGCAGTCTCCGCCCACCGCATTGATGTGCGCTCCGGGGCCGACATGGTTGTCGGAGAGGATCGTCGCATATTGCTTGTCGGCGGTGACGGTGGTGATGATGTCGGCGCCCTCGACGGCCTCCTCGACCGAGCGGCATTCCTCGATCACGAAGCCAAGGCCGGCAAGGTTCTGGGCGCATTTGCGCGTCGCCGTCGCGTCGATATCGTAGAGGCGGAGCCTGTCGACGCCGATGAGCGACTTGAACGCGCGGGCCTGGAATTCGCTCTGCGCGCCGTTGCCGATGATGGCCATGGTGCGGGCATTCGGCCGCGCCAGGTATTTCGCCGCCACCGCCGATGTCGCCGCCGTGCGCAGCGCCGTCAGGATGGTCATCTCGGTGAGCAGCATCGGATAGCCGTTGCCGACATCCGACAAGACGCCGAAGGCCGTCACGGTCTGCCGGCCGTCGCGGGTGTTCTTCGGGTGGCCGTTGACATATTTGAAGCCGTAGAGCGTGCCGTCGCTGGTCGGCATCAGTTCGATGACGCCTTCCTTGGAATGGGAGGCGACGCGTGGGGTCTTGTCGAAGACCGGCCAGCGGCGGAAGTCCTCCTCGATCGTCGCCGCCAGCTCCGTCAGGAACCGGTCGATGCCGACCTTCAGCACCAGCTTCATCATATGGTCCACGCTGACGAAGGGAACCACGTTGAGTTTCGGATCGATGTTCATTTTTCCTCCAACCGGAACGAGCGGGTTCAGCCTGCGCGCGTCGGGCGATCCATCACCCGCTTGCCCATCAGGCTGGCGACAAGATCGACGAGCAGCTTCGCGGTCTTGCCGCGTTCGTCGAGGAACGGATTGAGCTCGACGATGTCGAGGCTCGTCACGAGATCGCTGTCATGCAGCATTTCCATGATCAGGTGCGCCTCGCGGAACGTCGCCCCGCCCGGCACCGTGGTGCCGACGGCCGGCGCGATGTCCGGCTCCAGGAAATCGACGTCGAAGCTGACATGCAGGAGGCCGTTTGCCGCCCGGACCTGCTCGATGAACGTGCGGATGAGGACGGCGACGCCGTGCTCGTCGATCACGCGCATGTCGTGGACGGTGATGCCGGTCTTCCGGATGGCGGCCTGCTCGGCGGGATCGACGCTGCGGATGCCGATCATGCAGACGTTTTCCGCGGGCACGGCATGGGCGAGCGCGGGGAAATAGCCGGTAAAGCCGGCCTGGCCGGTATAGTAGGCGACGGGCGTGCCGTGCAGGTTGCCGCTGGCGGTGGTCTCAAGGCTGTGGAAATCCGTATGGGCGTCCAGCCAGAGCACGAAGAGCGGCCGGCCGCGCTCGGCGGCCCGGCGGGCAAAGCCCGGAACGGTGCCGGCCGATATCGCATGGTCGCCGCCGAGGAAGATCGGCATGCCGGCCTCGCTGTGCGCGTAGGCCGCGGCCGACAGCGCCTCCACCCAGGCGACCGTCTCGCCGAGATGGTGCACCGCGGCGTTCGGATGCGCCATCTCGTCGAAGGGGCGGGGTGTGAGGTTGCCGGTGTCCCTTACCGTGTGGCCCAGTTCCTCCAGCGCCGTGCGAAGGCCGGCGATGCGCAGGGCGCTCGGCCCCATCTCGCAGCCGAGCTGCCCCGCACCGATTTGCAAGGGGGCGCCGATCAGCGTGCACTCCATGACGTACTCCTCATTGTTTTTCCCAAGTCTAGAAGCCCGGAACGGCAGATTGAATATTGAATTTTGGCATCTCGGAATGGCATATTGACCATAATGGAAACCCAGGGAACCAAATTGGCATGGATGCGCTCGACCAGAAGATCGTCACCCTGCTTCGCGGCAACGGCCGCCGGAGTGTCTCGGACCTTGCGTTGGAAACGGGGGCGTCGCGGGCGACCGTGCGTTCGCGCATCGAGCGGATGGAGCAGGACGGCACCATCCTCGGCTACACGGTGATGCTGCGCGCCGACGCGCTGGAGGATGTGGTTCGCGGCGTCATGACGATCGAGATCGAGGGTCATGTGACCGACCGGGTGATCCGCACGCTGGGCGGGTTCGCGGAGATCTCGCAGATCCACACGACGAACGGCCGCTGGGATCTCCTGGTGGAACTCAGCGCCGCGAGCCTTGCCGAGTTCGACGCCGTCCTGCGCAAGATCCGCCTCGTTCCGGGCATCACGGGCAGCGAAACGAGCCTCCTCCTGTCCACGCCGCGCTCGACGCGGGCGAAACTGTAGGCTCGCCCCGGTCAGGTGGAGGACAAGGCGGTCCAGACCGCGCCTTGCGCGTCGAAGGCCCGCCTGTAGGCGGGGCGTGCCTTGCCACGGGCGATATAGGCGGAAAGGTTCGGATAGTCGTCCAGCAGCTCCGATCCCTCCAGCCGGCGCAGGACGGTCACCATGAGGAGGTCGCCGGCGCTGAAGGCGCCGTCGAGCCAGTCGGCATCGCCGAGCCGGCGGGAAAGTTCGGTGAGCCGCGTGCGGACACGGCCCTCCAGGATCGGCAGGCGCTCGGCGTACCAGGGCCTGTCGCGCTCCGTGTAGCGGGGTGTCTCGCGGTCGAGGATCGGCGGTTCCACCGTGTTGAGCGCGGCGAACATCCAGGTGATCGCCCGCGCCCGGGCATTGCCGTCAGCCGGCAGCAGGCCGGCATGGCGCTCGGCGATATGAAACACGATGCCTCCCGTTTCGAACAAGGCGAGATCGCCGTCCTCATAGGTCGGGATCTGCCCGAAGGGATGAAGCGCAAGATGCGCGGGCTCCTTCATCTCCCTGAACGTGAGGAGACGGACCGCGTAGCGCTGGCCCACTTCCTCAAGCGCCCAGCGAACGCGCATGTCGCGCGCCTGACCCCGGCCGCGATCGGGCGATTGGGCAAAGGCGGTTATGGTGATCGTCATGGCGTCCTCCGTGGCATGTCTACATGAAGACGACTGGCCGGGCGGCATTCCGACACGCCTGCCCGAAATATAGGTGTCGCGTTCCGGGTCTGGCCCTCCTGCCCTGCCTACTCCATCGTCCCGAGGAAGGTTTCGGCCGTGGCGCAAAGCACCGCGGCGCCCTGAGGCAGGGCCGCCTCGTCGATGCGGAACTGCGGATGGTGCAGGGGGTGGACCGCGCCGGCTTCCTCATTGCGGATGCCGAGTCGGAAATAGACCGAGGGGCATTTCTCGCTGTAGAAGGCGAAGTCGTCGGCAGCGGTCCAGCCGGGCGCCGACAGAACCTTGTCCGGGCCGACGATCGCCCCGCCGGCCTGCCGGACGATCTCGACCATTTCCGGTGCGTTTATGACTGGCGGCTCGCCCCGCTGCAGATCGAGCGTGACCGTCGCGCCATGCGTCGCCGCCACGCCCTCCAAGACCTGCCGCAGCCGGCGCCATGCCTTCTGCCGGGTTTCCTCGTGGCCACTGCGGATCGTGCCCTTCAGCCGGGCCTCGGCGGCGATGACATTGTAGGCGCCGCCGCCCTCGATGCCCGTGACGGAAATCACCAGCGGGTCGTAGGGATCGATTTCGCGCGCGACGATCTTCTGCAGCTCCGTCACCATCGAGCAGGCGACGGCGATGGCGTCGATGCCGTCGGACGGCCTTGCGGCATGCGCGGAATTTCCGGTCACGACGACATCGAAGATATCGCAGGCGAGCGTGTAGGGACCGGCGCCGACCGCGATCCGGCCTGTCGGCGTGTAGGGATCGACATGGATGCCGATCGCCGCGTCGACATCGTCGAGAAGGCCTTCCGCGACGACGCGCCTTCCGCCGAGCGGCTCGGCCTCCTCGGCGGGCTGGAAGATCAGCCGCACGGTGCCGCTGAAGGATTGCCTGCGCCCATGCAGCAGGACGGCGGCGGCATAGCCCATGGCCGCGTGGGCATCGTGCCCGCAGGCATGCATCACGCCCGGCCGCTCGGAGGTGAAGGGCTCGCCCGATAGTTCGACGATCGGCAGCGCGTCGATATCGGCGCGGATGACGACCTTGCGGTTGGAGGGGCCGGCGGCGCCGACGATATCGACGGCAAGGCCGAAGCCGGCGACCGGCCGGACCGGGCCGAGGCCCGCCTCTTCGAGAACCTGCCTCAGATAGGCCTGTGTTTCGCGCTCTGCGTTGGAAAGTTCCGGATTGCGGTGGAGGTGGCGCCGGATCTCGATCATCCGGCGCGTCAGGGCCGCGTCGAGCTCAGGCCTTGACATGGATGTCCCGGGGGAAACTGGTCAGTGTCTCGCAGCCGGTTTCGGTGACGAGGATGGTTTCGCTCACCTCGATGCCCCAGCCGTCCATCCACATGCCGAGGATGGAATGCAGCACGTTGCCGGGCTTCAGGACCGTTTTGTCGCCGGGGCGCAGGCTGATCGTGTGCTCGCCCCAATCCGGCGGATAGGCGACGCCGATCGAATAGCCGATGCGCGATTCCTTCTTCAGGCCGTGACGCTCGATCACCCGGCGCCAGCTCGCTTCCACCGCCTCGGCCGTCACGCCCGGCCTGATGCCGTCGAGGACGGCTTCCATGCCCTCGAGCACCGCCTTGCTCGTGTCGCTCACCTTGGCCGGCATTTTGCCGAGCTGGAGCGTTCGCGCGAGCCCCGCCGTGTAGCGGCGGACGACGCCGGCAAGTTCGAGCGCGACGGTCTCGTTCTCGCCGAAACGGCGGTCGCTCCACATGACATGGGGGGCGGACGCGTTCTCGCCGCCGAGAATGGTCGGGGGAAGGGCGGTGATGTCGCCGGCGAAATCCGGCGCGCCGGCGATCTGGGCGGCCTGGATCCTGGCGATCGCATCGCATTCGCGCACGCCCGGCGCGATCGTGTCATAGGCCGCGCGCACTGCCGCTTCGGCAAGGCGCGAGGCCTTGCGCAGATAGTCGACCTCGGCCGGCGACTTGACGCTGCGAATCCAGTTCACCAGTAGGTCGGCATCGTGGAAGGTGGCGTTCGGCAGGCCGGCGGTCAGGCGGGCATGGGCCTTCGGCGAATAGTAGTAGGCTTCCAGTTCGATGCCGATATTGCCGCGGCCCCAGCCCTTGCGGTCAATCCAGGCGGCGATCCAGTCCATCGGGTGGCGGTCGGCGCGCTGGACATGGTCCTCCGGAAAGCCGACGACGTTTCCCGGCTTCATCCAGGCCGTCAGCAGGCCGCCGGCGGCGTCCATGGCGCGGCCGATCCAGACCGGTTCCTCGTCGGCGAGGGGCACGAGCACGACCTGCGGCGTATAGAAGGACCAGCCGTCATAGCCGGTGATGTAATGCTGGTTGGCGACGTCGTTGACGACGAGGAGATCGAGATCGCGCCGCGCCATCTCCGCGCGGATGGCCTGAAGCCTGTTTCGATATTCGGAAAGGGCGAAGGGAAGTTCGATCATGAGAGGGGCATCCTGATTGACGAAACGGGAATGTCAGGCGGTGGAGAGCAGGCGGCATGCGGCAGCCGGGTCGGGCGCGACGCCGCATTGCCGGAGGCTTGTCCAGGCGGCCGCCAGATTGCTGGTGACGACGGGTAGGCCGGTCTGCCGCTCGATCTCGGGGGCGCATTGCGCCGCGCGCAGCGCCGTGCAGGCGATGAACAGGGCGTCGATGCCGGCCCCTGCGAGGCCGGTGGCGAGCCGGACAATCTCCACCCGCGGCAGGCGCGCCATGTCGCGGTCGTCCTCCATGCCGAGGCAGGCGAGGCGATCGACGGCAAAGCCCTTTGCTTCGAAATAGGCCTGCATGGGTTCGGCCGTCCCGCGGATATAGGGCGTCAGGATGGCGATGCGCCGGGCTTTCAGGGCGCGCAGCGCCAGCACGGCCGATCCGGCCGGGGTGATGACGGCGGCGCCCGGCTTGCCCTCGTGGATGGCGGCGGCGACGGTCTCTTCGCCGATGACGACCGAGGCCGAAGTGCAGCCGTAGACGACGGCGTCGAGGTCCTCGCCGGGCAGGAGCAGTGCGGCGGCCGCGGCAAGGTGCGGATGCATCGCGCGCAGGTTCTCCGGCGTCGTGGGATTGGCATAGTCGACGCGTGTCACATGGACGGCGATGTCGTCGCGCGCTACGAGGCGCCGGAAATCCGCCTCCACCGTATGGTCCGTGGCGAGCGCGATCAGGCCGACGCGCCGGCCTGCCGGGCGGGCCTCAAGGGTCGATTGATGCTGGATCTCCTCGATCATGTGCACTCCGCCGGCGTTTGATGCCGCCATTCAGCCGCGCGGAAAAATGCATGTCAATCGAGGAAAAAGACACATGTCAATTTCGAGGGCGCGCCACGATGCGCGGTCGCGGCGCTTCAAAGGGCGAGGACGCTCCGGTCGGGCGCGGCGCGCAGCAATGAGGCGAGGATGTCGAGGCCGGCGGCGAGTTCGTCCGCCTCCGTCGCGCCGAGCGAGACCCGGACGGCTCCTGCCGGTGCGCCGGAGAGCGAGAAGGGCGTGCTCGGCGCCACCGCCACGCCCCGGGCGCGCGTCTGGGAAACGAAGGCTGGCTCGTCGTGCTCGGGCGGCAGCGGCAGCCAGAGATGAAGCCCTTCCGGGTGCGCGCGGTATGCCGCGCCGTCGAGCACTGCCGAGACGATGCGATGCCGTTCGCGCAGGGCCGCGCGTTGCCAGTCGACCAGCGCCTGCATCGTGCCGTCGGCAAGCCACAGCGCGGCGATCTCGGCCATGACGGGTGTCGCCATCCAGTTCGCCATCAGGTGCCGGTTGGCGATGGTGGCGGCAAGATGATCGGGCGCGGCCACATAGCCGATCCTGAGGCCCGGCAGGGCGGCCTTGCTGAAACCCGTGATGTAGAGCGTCCGTTCGGGGGCCAGCGCCGCGATGGGGCGTGGCCTGCGGGAGAGCAGCGGGCCGAACACGTCGTTCTCGATGATCGTTACGTCGTGCCTGCGCGCCGTTGCGGCGATGGCGCTGCGCCGGCCTTCCGACATCAGCGAGGCCGTCGGGTTGGCGAGATTGGGCTGGAGGGCGACCACCCGCACCTCTTCCCTGAGGCAGGCCTCCTCCAGCGCTTCGGGCAGCATGCCGTCCGCATCCGCGGATATCGGGCGGACACGGATGCCGAGATAGTCTGCGAGCGGCCGAATGACATGATAGCACACCTCCTCGGCGGCCAGGATCGCGCCGGGGCCGGCCGCGGACAGGAGGGCGACGGTAAAGGCCGAGGAGGCCCCGTTCGTCACGAGCAGGTTGCGCGGCGCGGTCTCGACGCCGAGCGTGGCGAGCCACGCGGCGGCCGCCTCGTTGTGCCGCGGGAAGATGGCATTGGGGCGGAAGGACAGGGCCGCAGTTGGCGGAAGGCTGTCGCCGAGCCGGTGCAGGGCCTCCTTCATCCGCTCGAGATGAAAGGGCACGCAGACGGGCGTGACGATCGAAAGGTCGATCTCGTTCGCCCGTCGCTCCGCAATATAGGGCGGCTGCGGGGCAAGGCCGCTCGCCTTGACATAGGTGCCGCGGCCGACTTCGCCCGACACCAGGCCGCGGCGGGTAAGGACGTCATAGGCCTTGCTCACCGTCTGGATCGAGATCTTCAGGTCATAGGCGAGGTCGCGATGCGGCGGCAGCTTGTCGGAAGGCACCAGCCGGCCGCTCTTGATCGCCGCCGTGATCTGGTCCGCGAGCGAGATATAGACGGGGCGCCGCAACTGGGCGGGATCTGGATGCCATTTTGTCATGTATTCTTGTCGGCCAAAAGCATGACAATTTCAATTGGCATCGACGTAAGGCCGGCCCGGCCGGCGCCCTTCGTGCGCGGCGCCAAATTGTCACGTAGCGTGCGTCGTTAAAGTGGTATATAATTTGCCACATTAACAGGAGAAGCCCATGAACAACGAAGAAACACGCAAGCCCCTGGTGTTTTCCGGCGAGCATGTCAGCGGCCGGGACGTCAATGGCAGCAGCCTGATGCCGATGCTCGTCGCAGGGCTGATCCTGATCGCGATCGGCTATGCGGGCGTGATGATCTTCGTGTAGGCGGGCAAGCCGACGGCGTGCCGATGGGCGGTCGGCCGGCACCGCGGCGCCATCGGCATGTCTGCCGAGCATCGAATCGCTTTAGATGGCACTCCCAGTCGATCCCCGTGACGCGGCGCCGCCGTCTCGTCCCTTACCGCCCGGAGAAGCCATGCCCCCTTCATCATCGCCCGTCGCGCTTGCCGGCGCGACGTTCACCGACATGACGCTCGGCACGGCCGACCAGCCGCACCGGATTTTCCTCTATCGCCCGGCAGGGCCCGCGCCGCCCGAGGGCTGGCCGGTGCTCTACATGACGGACGGCAATGCCTGTTTCGCGACGGCCGTCGATGCGCAGAAGGTGCAGATGGCCTATCCGAGCGGCACGAACATCCGCGAGGGCGTGATCGTGGCGATCGGCTATCCGTCCGATGACGCCTACGATCCCTTCCGCCGTTCCTGGGATCTCAGCCCGCCGCCCGGCCGCACCTATCCGCCGTTCTTTCCCGACACGCCGGACGTCAGGACCGGCGGCGGCGACGGTTTCCTCTCCGCGATCGAGGACGAGGTGAAGCCATGGGTCGAGCGACAGGTGCCGATCGACCGGTCCCGCCAGGCGCTTTTCGGCCATTCCTTCGGCGGCCTGCTGGTGCTCCATGCGCTGTTCACCCGGCCCCATGCCTATCGGCGCTGGATCGCGGCAAGCCCGTCGATTCACTGGGAGGACGCGGCCGTGCTTTCGACGGAGCAGGCGTTCCTGGAGCGCACCGACCTGCCGCCCGGCATCGAGCTTCATCTTTCGGCCGGGCAGTATGAGAGCGAGGCGTGCATCGCCCCCTTCCATAAGGGCCGGCCCGACGAGGAGCAGAGACGGGCCCGCGCCCGTGAAGCCAGAACGGTGGAACTTGCCCGGGCGATGGCGGAACGCTGGGAGGTATCCCCCCGGCTCGCGGGCATCGCCCGTTTCGAGGAATATGCCGGCGAGAACCATATGTCCGTTCTGCCCGTTGCCGTGAACCGCGCCATCCAGATCGCGTTCCGACAGGAAGGCTAGAGCATTTCCAGCCGAAGCGAGATCGCTTCGGCGTCGGACAATGCGGCAAAAACAAGAATCCAGGGCATTACCGGTGAACCGGAGTTTGCCGGAAATGCTCTAGAAGGCCGCGCCATAGATGGCGAGCACGTCTTCCACGCTCATGTCGACGGGGTTGTTGTCCATCAGGCGGCGGTTGGCGTGCGCTTCGCCGGCATAGAGCGGGAGGTCGTCCGCTTTGGCGCCGTGGGCGGAGAGCGACATCTCGATGCCGAGATCGCGGCAGAAGCTGCGCGCGGCGTCGAGCAGGCCTGCCGCCGCAAGGTCGCCGCCAAGGCCTAGCGCTTCCGCGACCTCCGCCGTCTTCCCCGCCGCGACGGGCTGGTTGAAGGCGAGGACGTGCGGAAAGATGACGGCGTTCGCCAGACCATGCGGCAGGCGAAGGCGCGTGCCGAGCGGATAGGCGATGGCATGGCCGGCAGCGGTGTTGACCGGCCCGAGGCAGATGCCGCCATAGTAGGAGGCCAGCATCATGCCTTCGCGCGCTTCCGTGTCGGTGCCGTCGCGCACTGCCCGCGCAAGATATTTGCCGACGAGACGGAAGCCCATGCGGGCAAAGCCGTCGATCATCGGGTGTGCGCGGCGATTGGTGAAGGCCTCCACGCAATGCGCCATGGCGTCGACGCCTGTCGCCGCCGTCACGGCCGACGGCACCGAATAGGTCAGTTCCGGATCGAGCACGGCGAGATCGGCGATCATGTGCGGGCTTTCCACCGCGATCTTGTTGCCCTTGCCGGGATCGGTGATGAGCGAGCGGATGCCGGCCTCCGAGCCCGTGCCGGCCGTGGTGGCGACCTGGGCAAGGCGCGTGCGGCGGCCGGCGACCCGGTTGGGACCGGCGACGTCGACAAGGGTCTGTTCGCTGTCCCACAGCACGGCGACGAGCTTGGCGACGTCGAGGACCGAGCCGCCGCCGAGGCCGACGACGAGGTCCGGCTGATGCCGGCGCGCGGCTTCGAGCGCCGCGTCGAGCGTGGCGGTGTCGGGTTCGCCGGGGATGGCGTCGAAGACGGCGAGGCGGCCGGCAAGCTTCAGGCGGTCGACGAAGCCTGCCGTGACGGGCGTCGCGATCACCAGGACCGAGGCGGCGTCGGCGGCCCAGGCGCCGACCTCGCTGATCGTGCCTGCGCCGATGGCGAGCCGGCGGGGCTGGTGGAGCGTGATGGGGGCGATGGTCATGGCGTCATCCTCGCTTGGCGGCGCCCGACACCAGCTTGCGGGCGTAGGCGATGGCGGAATTCATGTTGCCGTGGTCGGCGATGCCCTTGCCGGCAATGTCGAAGGCCGTGCCGTGATCGACCGAGGTTCGGTCGATCGGCAGGTCCACGGAGACGTTGACGGCGGTGTCGAAGGCGACGAGCTTGACCGGGATATGCCCCTGGTCGTGATATTGCGCGACGACGAGATCGAAGGCGCCGGCATAGGCGCGGTAGAACACCGTGTCGGCGGAGATCGGCCCGTAGGCGTCGATGCCTTCCGCGCGGGCGGCCGCGACGGCCGGCGCGATCTGGTCGTCATCCTCCGTGCCGAACAGGCCGTTCTCGCCGCAATGGGGATTGATGCCGGCGACGGCGATTTTCGGCGCCGCATAGCCGATGCGCTTCAGATGGGCGTCGCCGGCGCGGATGGTCGCCAGCACCCGCTCTGTCGTCGAGCGGCGGATCGCCTCCTGCAGCGCGACATGGGTGGAGACATGGATGACCTTCAGGCGGTCGGAGGCGAGCAGCATGTAGGCCGCTTTCGCACCGGTGAGGCTGCGCAGCATGCCCGTGTGGCCGTCATAGTGGTGGCCGGCAAGGTTCAGCGCTTCCTTGTTGATGGGCGCCGTGACGATGCAGCCGATGGTGCCGGCCTGCGCATCGCGCACCGCCTTCTCGATGAAGCGGAAGGCTGCATCGCCGGCGACGGGGCTCAGTTGCCCCCAGGCGAGCGGCGCACCCTCGATGGGCAGGTCCACGACATGCGGCGCGAGATCGACCGTGACGCCGAGCGCCTCGCGCGCCGCTTCGAGCGTTGGAAGGTTGCCGTAGATGCGGATCGTTGCGCGTTCCTGCGGCGTCATGCCGGCCAGTGCCCGCACGGAAATCTCCGGGCCGACGCCGCACGGGTCGCCCATGGTGATGCCGATGATGCTGCTCATGAAAGTCTCCGTGTGTCGGCGTTTTCCCAGCCGGGGGCCAGGCGGACATATTTGATCGCGCGCCGGTGATAGGTGTAGGCGAGGTGGAGGGTGCCGTCCGCTTCCGCCAGCAGCCAGGGATAGGACATTTCCTTGTTCCGGCCGTCGGTCGAATCGTTGGAGAGGCAGGTGCCGGGCCCGTCCTCCACGAGCAGCCGCACGGGGAAGGTGTTGCCGCCGTCCGCCGATAGGCAGAGCGCGACGGGCGCACGCGGGACACCCCAGACCGGAACGCAGCCCCCCGCGGGATCGGCATCGGGGCGGTTGTCGGTCTCGCCGAGCTCGTCGTAGAGAGAGGCGCGACGGTCCGCCGACTGGGCGGCGCTGACCGGATTGCAGATCATCGCGACGCGCCCGTCCCCAAGACGGATTACGGCGAGGGACGAATTGTTGTTCGGCACGTCGGTCGCCGCGGGTGCGGACCAGGACCGCCCGCCGTCCTGGCTCTCCGTCCGATAGACGAAATCGGCCTGGCGCCGGCGGAAGAAGGCGGCAAGCTGTCCGTTGCCGAGCGCCACCGGCGACATGTGGACGCAACCGGTGGAGCGGGAAAGCTCTTCGAGCCGCCAGGTCTTTCCGCCGTCCGTGGAGACGCCGAGGGCGGCGGTGTCGTGGCTGCCGTTCCATTTCTGGCCGGGGCGCTGGACACAGCGGAAGATCGGCAGCAGCCAGGCACCGTCGTCTTCGCGCACCACCAGCGGCGCGCGGACGAAGCAGCCACGCGGCAGGTCGAGGTAGCGGCCCTCTTCGGCCTTCAGGGCAAAGGGATCCGCGCCGCGGATCTCGGCCATGCGGATCCGGCATTCGTCCTGGTTGCCCGAGGGCTGCGAGGTGTGGAAGAGCCAGAGCCTGCCATCCGGCGCGGTGAAGAACACCGGGTTCTGCTCCGAATGCGCCGGATCAAAGCTCAGGCGCTGCGGTGGACCCCAGGCGGATGCGTCCTTCGGCAGCACCGAGGCGAAGATCGAAATGTCCGACTTGCCTTCCAGCGTGCCGCCGAACCAGGCGCAGGCGAGGGCGCCATCGTTGAGCCGGTGCAGGAACGCGGCGTGATTCTGGATCATCGGCGAGGCCAGCAGCGCCTCGTCGCGCCCGGGCGACACGCTCTGAAGTTGGCCATTCATGCGACGGGCGATTTCCTCGGGGTCCATTGGCTCCTCCTGCATGGGGTTGAAAATCACCGAAATTACAAAGTTGTCAAGTTTTAGAATGTTACTGATTTTTGCAGTCTGACTTTTTGTGAGATTTAATATGTTGATTTATATATAGAAAAATATGATGGCGAGGCGTAATTAAATTTACATTGGGAATTAATTTGACAAACTTGTGCGAAAAGTAGATGGTCTGGGCAAGCCGGCAGGAGGATGCCGGGAAGGAGGATTTCATGCCGGATGCCGGCAACCCCCGGACCCCGACCATGGCCGTGATCTTCGTGGCCTTCGTGCGCGCCCTTGCCGGCGTGACGGCCATTGCCGCGCGATCCGGAAAGCCGACAACCGCCTGAACACGATTTCACCAGGGAGGAAATGCCGTGAAGAGAATGCTTGTTTTGGGTGCCCTCATGCTGGGCTCCGCTCTGTCCCCCGCCTTTGCCGGCGCGGGGCCGATCAAGATCGTGCTGCCGGAGGAGGCCGACCTGCTCGAGCCCTGCATGGCGACCCGTTCCAATATCGGCCGCGTCATCCTGCAGAATGTCAGCGAAACGCTGACGGAACTCGACGTTCGCGGCGACAAGGGCGTGATGCCGCGCCTTGCTGAAAAGTGGGAACAGAACGCCGACGGCAGCTGGCGGTTCCATCTGCGCCAGGGCGTCAAGTTCTCCGACGGCACGGCCTTCGACGCGAAGGACGTCAAGCACAGCTTCGATCGCATCATGAGCGACAAGAACGCCTGCGAGTCGCGCCGCTACTTCGGCGGCATGACCGTGACGCCCGCTGTCGTCGACGACTTCACCATCGACTTCAAGGCGGACCCGGTCCAGCCGATCCTGCCGCTCTTGATGTCGCTCGTCACCATCGTGCCCGAGGAGACGCCGCTGGAATTCGTCCGCGAGCCCGTCGGCACAGGCCCCTACAAGCTCACCAACTGGACGCCGGGGCAGCAGATCGTGCTGACGGCCCGCGACGACTACTGGGGTGCGAAGCCCGACGTCACGGAAGCGACCTACCTCTTCCGCGCCGACCCGTCCGTCCGCGCCGCGATGGTCCAGACCGGCGAGGCCGACCTCTCGCCGTCGATCGCGCAGCTCGACGCGACCAATCCGGCCACCGACTTCTCCTATCTCGACAGCGAGACCGTCTATCTGCGCATCGACCACAATATCGAGCCGCTGAACGACGTGCGCGTCCGTCGTGCGCTCAATGTCGCCATCGACCGCCAGGCCTTCCTCGGCACGCTGGTTCCCGACGGCGCGCTGCTCGCCACGGCTATCGTGCCGCCGCCGACGCTTGGCTGGAACCCTGACGTCAAGGTCTTCCCCTACGATCCGGAAGGGGCGAAGAAACTGCTCGAGGAAGCCAAGGCCGACGGCGTGAAGGTCGATACGCCGATCACCATCATCGCCCGTTCGGCGAACTTCCCGAACGTCACCGAGATCATGGAAGCCATCCAGGCGCAGCTGCAGGAAGTCGGCTTCACGGTCGAGCTGAAGTTCGTCGAGGTCGCCGAGCACGAGCAGTACTATTCCAAGCCCTTCAAGGAAGGCCGCGGCCCGCAGCTCGTCGCCGCCATGCACGACAATTCCAAGGGCGACCCGTCGTTCTCGATGTTCTTCAAATACGCGACCGAAGGAACGCAGTCGGGCTTCTCCGATCCCAAGGTCGACGACCTGATCAAGCGCGCTTCGGCGGCCGTCGGAGACGAACGCGCCAAGCTCTGGTCGGAAACCATCGCCTATGTGCATGACGAGGTCGTCGCAGACGTCCTGCTCTTCCACATGGTCGGCTTCTCGCGGGTTTCCGAACGGCTCGATTTCAAGCCGACCATGGCGACGAACGGGACGCTGCAGCTCTCGGAGATCAAGATCAAGTAGACTTGTCCTGGCGAAGCCGGCATTTGCCAGCCACAACAACAGTCAGGGCGGCGGGATGATCCCGCCGCCCGATTTTCCCGAGGACGCCATGCTGAAATTCGTTCGAAAACGCGCTGTGGCCAGTCTGATCTCGCTCGTCGGGCTGATCGTGATGGTCTTCTTCCTCTCGCGCCTGACGGGCGACCCGGCGGCGCTCTTCCTGCCGGTCGAGGCGTCCGCGGAGATGAAGGCGCAGTTCCGTGAGTTGCATGGCCTGAACGACCCGCTGCTGATGCAGTTCGCCCGCTATGTCGGCGATGTCATGACGGGCGATCTCGGCGAATCCCTGCGCAAGGCCCGCCCGGCGCTCGATGTCGTGCTGGAGGCTTTCGTCTGGACGCTCTGGCTTGCCGTCATCACCATGACCCTGGTGACGGGTGCCGCCATCGTCGTCGGCTCGCTCGCCGCCTTCCGCGCCGGCGGTTTCTTCGACCGCCTGTCCTCCGTCATCTCGCTGCTCGGCGCGTCGATCCCCGATTTCTGGGTGGCCATCGTCGCGATCGTCGTCTTCTCCGTGAACCTCGCCTGGCTGCCGACCTCGGGCACCGGCTCGCTGCTCCACTGGGTCCTGCCGATCGCCGTGCTGTTCATCCGCCCGTTCGGCATCATCGTCCAGGTGGTGCGCGGCTCCATGATCGGCGCGCTTTCTTCGGCCTATGTCAAGACCGCGCGCGCCAAGGGCGTCCGGTCAGGCCCCATCATCTTCGTGCACGCCCTGCGCAACGCCATGCTGCCGGTCATCACCGTCATCGGCGACCAGGCCGCCAGCCTCCTCAACGGCGCGGTGATCGTCGAGACGATCTTCGGTTTTCCCGGCGTCGGCAAGCTGATGATCGATTCCATCCTCCAGCGCGACTTCAACGTGGTGCTCGCCGCGATCCTCGTCACGGCGCTCGCGATCTTCCTCATGAACCTCCTGATCGATCTCGCCTATGCGCTGCTCGATCCGCGGATCCGGCATTGAGGAGAGGGCCATGACCTTGCAGACATCCGATACCCTTCCTGCCGAAGAGCCGCATGTCGCCAGGCGCCTGTTCCGCATGCTGCTTGCCGACAAGTTCGCGCTCTGCGCGGCGATCTTCCTCGTGCTGATCATCGTCCTCGCAATCGTCGGGCCGAGCTGGCTCGGCGACCTTGCGACCAAGCAGAACCTTCGCGGCCGCAACGCGGCGCCCTTCGACTGGGAGCGCGGCTGGGTGTGGTGGATGGGCGCCGACGCGCTCGGCCGGCCGCTCCTCGCGCGCATCGTCGTCGCCACGCAGAACACGCTGATGGTGGCCGCCGGCGCGGTCGCGCTGTCCACCGTCGTCGGCACCGTGCTCGGGCTGGTCGCCGGCTTTTCCGCGCCGCGCGTCAACCAGGTGATCATGCGCCTTGCGGACGTCATCATGTCCTTCCCGTCGCTTTTGATCGCGGTCATCGTGCTCTACATCCTCGGCTCGTCGATCCTCAACCTGATGCTGGTCCTCGCCATCACCCGCATCCCGGTCTACCTGCGCACCACGCGGGCCGAGGTGCTGGAAATCCGCGAGCGCATGTTCGTGCAGGCTGCCCGCGTGATGGGCGCGTCGAGCAAACGCATCCTGTTCCGCCATATCCTGCCCGTGGTGCTGCCGACGCTGACGACGCTCGCCACGCTCGACTTCGCCTATGTGATGCTGGCCGAGAGCGCGCTCTCCTTCCTTGGCATCGGCATCCAGCCACCGGAGATCACCTGGGGCCTGATGATCTCGCAGGGCCGGCAATATCTCACCAATGCGTGGTGGCTGTCCTTCTGGCCGGGGCTTGCGATCATCCTCACCACCCTGTCGCTCAACCTCCTGTCGAACTGGCTGCGCATCGCGCTCGACCCGGTGCAGCGCTGGCGCCTCGAAATGAAGGGCCGCAAGAATGGCTGACCATCTCCTGGAAGTGCGCAACCTGTCCGTCGAGTTCCACACCGCTGCCGGCGTGGTGAAGGCGGTGCGCGACATCTCCTATCATCTGGACCGCGGCGAGACGCTGGCGATCCTCGGCGAAAGCGGCTCGGGCAAGTCCGTCTCCTCCTCGGCGATCATGAACCTCATCGACATGCCGCCGGGCCGCATCAGCGGCGGCGAGATCCTGCTCGACGGCGTCGATCTCCTGAAGATGCCGCTGCATGCGCGGCGCGAGGTGAACGGCCGGCGTATTGCCATGATCTTCCAGGATCCGCTGAGCCACCTCAATCCGGTCTACACGGTCGGCTGGCAGATCCGCGAGGCGCTGACCGCGCACGGCACGGACCGTACTACCGCCGGCGCCGAGGCGCTGCGCCTGCTGACGCGCGTCGGCATTCCCGAGCCCGAGCGGGCGCTTGCCAAATATCCGCACGAATTCTCCGGCGGCCAGCGCCAGCGTGTCATGATTGCCATGGCGCTCGCGCTGCGTCCCGATCTGCTGATCGCCGACGAGCCGACGACGGCGCTCGACGTCACCGTGCAGGCGGAGGTGCTCGCTCTGCTGGAAGAGTTGCAGCAGGAGACCGGCATGGCGGTTCTCATCATCACGCACGATCTCGGCGTCGTCGCCGAGATCGCCGACCGCGTGGTGGTGATGGAGAAGGGCGTGCTGGTCGAGGCGGGCACGGTGCGCGAGGTCTACAGGAACCCGCAGCATCCCTATACGAAGAAGCTCATCGCCGCCGCGCCCGGCAAAGGCGCCATGCACGAGCCGGCCGGCCGGGCGGACCCCGTCCTCAGCGTGCGCGACGTGCGCAAGCGCTACGGTTCCTTCGAGGCCCTGAAGGGGGTTTCCTTCGATCTCATGCCCGGCGAGACCATGGCCGTCGTCGGGGAGAGCGGTTCGGGCAAGTCGACGCTGGCGCGTATCCTGCTCCGGCTCGACGAGCCGGACGGCGGCACCGCGCACTGGAAGGGCCGCGATCTCTTCACCATGTCGCCCGCAGAACTCTACAAGCTGCGCCGCGACCTTCAGATGGTGTTCCAGGACCCGACACAGTCGCTCAATCCGCGAATGACGGTCTACCAACTCATCTCAGAGGCCTGGGTCATCCATCCGGATATCCTGCCCAGGGCGAAGTGGCGCGAGCGCGTCGCCGAACTCCTGCTGCAGGTGGGCCTCGGCCCCGAGCATATGGGCCGCTATCCCCACCAGTTCTCCGGCGGCCAGCGCCAGCGCATCGCCATCGCCCGCGCTTTGGCGCTCGAACCGCAGCTCATCATCTGTGACGAGGCCGTTTCCGCGCTGGACGTTTCCGTGCAGGCGCAGGTCATCGCGCTGCTCGACCGGCTGCGCAAGGAAATGGGCATCGCCTTCATCTTCATCGCACACGACCTGCCCGTGGTGCGCGACTTCGCCGATCACGTCATGGTCATGCAGAAGGGCAATATCGTCGAGCTCGGCACCGTGCGCGAGGTGTTCGAAGCGCCGCGGCAGGCCTATACCCGCGCGCTGCTTTCCGCCGGCCTCGACCCCGATCCCGACGTCCAGGCCGCCCATCGCGCCGCCCGCCTTCAACGCGTCTCGTAAGCGCCAGACCCAAAGGAAGATTTCATGAGCAAGCAAGCCTTCGTGGCCCTCGTAACCTGCTTCAACGCGGACGAAACCATCAACTACCAGGCGACGCGCGCCCAGGTGAGCCGGCAGGTGGCGGCCGGCAACAACATCATGTGCGCCGGCACGAACGGCGATTTCTCGGCGCTGACCTTCGAGGAGAAGGTGCGCCTGACGGAAGAGGTGGTCGACGAGGTGGGTGGCCGCGTCAAGGTGATCGTCAATGCCGGCATGCCCGCCACCTTCGAGACCGTGAAGCTGGCGCGTGAATTCGACCGCATCGGCGTCGACGGCATCGCCGTGATCACGCCCTTCTTCATCGCCTGCACGCAGGACGGCCTGATCCGCCATTTCTCGACGGTGGCGGACGCGGTGAAGACGCCGGTCTACCTCTACGACATTCCGGCCCGCACGCAGAACCACATCGAGCCGGAAACCGCCCGAAAGCTGGCCGGCCACGGCAATATCGCCGGCATCAAGGATTCGGGCGGCGCGAAGGAGACGCTGGAAGCCTATCTGCAGGTGGCGAAGGAGGTCGAGGGCTTCGAGGTCTATTCCGGCCCTGATCACCTGGTGCTGTGGGCGCTGCAGAACGGCGCCGCCGGCTGCATTTCCGGCCTCGGCAATGCCATGCCGCATGTCCTTTCCGGCATCCTGAAGGGGTTCAATGCGGGCGATCTCGCCGGGGCGGAAAAAGAGCAGGCGACCTTCGCAGCCTTCCGCACCGATCTCTATGCGCTCGGCTTCGCCCCCGCCATGGTCAAGCGCGCCCTCTACCTGCAGGACGCCTCCGTCGGCGCCAGCCGCCAGCCGGCCCTGCTGCCGAATGACGAGCAGGACGGTCGGATCGCGGAAATCCTGCGGCGATACGCGCTGCTTTGAGACGCCCAACGATCCGGCGGCTGCACGCGGAGTAACGCTTGCAGCCGATCGTTGCGGCGGTATGTTGCGCACAACGCGGAAAATACATTACGAAGGCACGGGCGACCTTTTGTTCTCAAAAGAGGGGACGGCGCATGCGCGCCTTCGTGCGGAACGGCGGCAATATCCTTCCCGTCGCGGCTCTTCTGGTCCTGGCGCTTCTTGCGCCCCGGTCCCAGGCGGAAGGGCTTCGTCCCGGCCTCGTATCGTCCGATCCGCTATGGACCGACAGGCCGGTCCGCATCGACCCGAGGAAGCAGGCCTTCGAAAGGATCGAAGGCGAGCAGAAAGTCCGGCGCTTCATCCTGCGCCTGACGAACCGGGTCCAGACCTTCGACAGCGCCTCGTTCCGGGACGCAGGCCACCTCTATGTCCTGTCGGATGTGGTTGCCGCCGATCCGAGGCAATTGTGCCGCCGGATGGCGGGCGCCCCGTCGCCTGCGGCCAGCAGGCCCGCCTCTTCCTGCGAAGGCTCATCATGAACCGGGCGCTTCGCTGCCTGGAGGATTTCCGGCTGGGGACAGTCGTCTTCGTTACCTGCGCGATCGGCGAGGTCGACCTTGCGGAAACGATCGTCGCGAAGGGGGCTGGTTGGGCTGCAAGACCGCGTCTTGCGGCCCGGCAGCAGGAGGCGATTGCAAGCAAGGCCGGATTGTGGATTGATGCCGAATGCCGCGCCGAAGGGCGTTGCAAGGCCCGGAGGCGGTAGAATGTATCCCTGCGACTTCAGCATGCTTCCAAAGCCGGCCCCTCGTGCCGACCCGCGGGCCGCATGAGATCACTCCTCCGTCGCATTTTCCGCCGTCCCGGCCCCGATACTCCGGAAACGATGCCGCGGCGAGCGCGAATCGCGATCACGCCCGTGCGAAAGCAGATTTACGCCGTCGGCGACATCCATGGCTGCTACACCGCACTCCTGGCGCTCGAGGCGAGAATTCGCGAGGATGTGTCCGCGACGAAGGCTGAAAGGCCGCTCATCGTCTATCTGGGGGACTATGTCGATCGCGGCCCGGCGTCCGAGGCCGTTCTCCAACACCTGTCCGGGGCCGGCCATCCGGACGGCATCGAGCGGATCGCGCTTTGCGGAAACCACGACGACGCGTTTCTCCGGTTCCTGAAGCGGCCGGCCGAGAATATCGCCTGGCTGGATTTCGGAGGCGATGCCACCCTGCGCTCATACGGGCTCGGCCACCTCGCCAATTCCAGGCGGCGGCGTGATTTCCTGAATATTGCCGCTCTTCTCGAGGAAACGATCCCCGCAAGGCACATCCGCTTCCTCGAGCAGCTCCCGCTTCTGGCCTTCCACGATGCCCAGCTCTTCGTGCATGCCGGCATCCGCCCCGGCGTCGCGCTCGAGGAGCAGACGGAGGAGGATCTCTTGTGGATTCGCGAGCCCTTCCTTGCCGAGGGGCCGAACCTGCCCCTCACCGTGATCCACGGTCACACGGCAAACGTCGAACCGGTGGTCGCCCGGGGGCGGATCTGTGTCGACACCGGATGCTACGCGACAGGCCGCCTCACGGCCGTAAAGCTGACGGAGACCGGCGCCGTCTTCTTCTAGGTGTTCATCCCCAATCAGGCCTTGACGATGTTGCTTCCCTCGATGCCGCGCCGTGCGAAGGCGTTGCGCGTATCCACGATCAGCCGCGCGCTTTCGGCGACGAGCCGGTAGTCGAGCACGTCATGGTCGGTGGCGACGACGACGGCGTCGACGGAAGAAAGCTGCTCGGCCGAGAGCGCCGTCGAAGAGCGGCCGGCAAAATGACCGTAGGCCCGCGTTTTCGGTATGCTGTCGACGAACGGATCGTGGAACAGCACCTCGGTGCCGCGCTTGGCGAGGATCTCCATGAGTTCGAGCGAAGGGCTCTCGCGAATGTCCGAGACGTTCTTCTTGTAGGCAAGGCCGAGGATCAGGACCGTTGCGGAGCCGAGCGAGACCTTTTGCGTGCGGTCGAGGGCCTGTTCCAGGCGCGAGACGACATAGCGCGGCATGGCCACGTTTATCTCGCCGGCAAGCTCGATGAAGCGTGTGGGCAGGCCGAATTCGCGCGACTTCCAGGTAAGGTAGAAGGGATCGATCGGAATGCAGTGTCCGCCGAGGCCCGGGCCCGGATAGAAGGGCATGTATCCGAACGGCTTGGTCGCGGCGGCGTCGATGACCTCCCATACGTCGATGCCCATCGCATCGTAGACGACCTTCAGCTCGTTCACGAGCGCGATATTGACCGCACGAAAGACGTTTTCCGTGATCTTCACGGCTTCCGCCACCTTGGGGGAGCTGACGGCAACCACCTTCTCGACGACGGCGCCGTAGAAGGCCTTCACCAGCACCGACGCCTCTTCGCCTTCGCCCGCGACGATCTTCGGGATCGTGAAGGTGCGGAAATTCGCATTGCCCGGATCCTCGCGCTCGGGCGAGAAGGCGAGGAAGAAATCCCTGCCGCTCGCAAGCCCGCCGCGTTCGAGGATCGGCTTGAGGACCTCTTCCGTCGTGCCCGGCCATGTCGTCGATTCCAGCACGATGAGCTGCCCGGGGCGCAGCCGCGTCGCGATCGCTTCCGCCGTCGCGACCACGAAGCCGAGGTCCGGTTCGCGCTGGCGGGAAAGCGGGGTGGGAACCGCGATCGCGATCACGTCGCACTCGCCCAGGCGATCGAAATCGTCGGAGGCGGTGAACCGCCCGCCCGCGACGTGGGCCGCCAGTTCCTCCGAACCCACGGCGTCGATATAGGATCGGCCGGCGTTGAGCATCTCGACCTTCGCGCGGTCGATATCGAAGCCGATGGTGGTGAAGCCCGCCTTGGCGGCGGCGGCGGCAAGCGGCAGGCCGACATAGCCAAGGCCTATGACGCCTGCTTTCGCCGTTCTTTGGGCGATGCGGTGCGCCAGTGTTTCAGCCACCAAATTCTGCGTCATTCGTCGTGCTCCCGGGTCTGCCGCGCATGCGGCATACCAGTCAACAATCTGGGAGAACAAATCAAGGGAGAGACGACAGAAACGTTCGCTCGAACGATCAGGCGGCAGGGGCGAGCGTGCGCGCCGGCTTATCTCGCCAGCTCGATCAGGAGAATGCCGGACCAGAAGCACATGACGATACCGACCCATTTCATCACGGAAGGCTGGGTCGCAAACATCAGCTTGAGATCAGTCCGCCGGGTTCCTGGTGCAGAATTTGACATAGGCGAAGGGGGCGAGCGTCGCCTGGTGTGCGACGAGATACTGCGCCCCGGAATTCTCGCGGAAGTCTCTTGCCATGCTGCCCGGCCCGAATGCGGCCGCGCTCTGGACGCTCATCAGCAGCGACAGGGTCGATACAGCAACAGTCGTGATCTTCTTGAACATCTGGCATTCCCCGTCCGGTGCAGGCCGATGGCCTTGTTGGCAAGTGCACGCCCGGCCCTGGCCGGGTTCGGAAGGGGGCCTGACCGTCGCCGGCTCGGACCGGCCGCGCAAGGCCGTCCGAGCCCATCGCGCGCCGTGTCGTCGTCTTATGCGTAAGAGGCGACCGGGGCGCCGAAGATCGATTCATCCGGCACGACGCCGAGGCCGGGGCCTGTCGGTAGCCGGATGTGGCCGTCCCGGATGGCGATGCCGTTCTCCGGATCGTAGTGGCCTTCGATATAGGGCTGGGCGAGCCAGACACCCTCGTTGAGGCGGGGCAGCACGGTGGCGCCGACATGGGTGCAGGCGGCGGCGATGATATCGCCGCCCCAGGCGTCGTCGCAGGTATGCGGCAGGGAGCGCGCCTCGCAGATATCGCGAAAGGCGGCCATCTGCTGAAGGCCGCCGATGCGGGTGACTTTCATGCCGAACCCGTCGCACAGGCCCTCGCCGACGGCGCGAAGGACCGTCGAGAGGTCGATGCCGTTCTCGTCAATATAGACGCCGTGGTGCAGCTGGTGGCGGATCGCCCTGATCTCCTCCAGCGTGTTGCAGGGCTGTTCCAGGATGAAGGGGATGTCGGGGCATTCGCGGCTGAGACGCAGCGTGTCGCGGGTCGTCAGCGACCGATTGCCGTCGATGGCGAGCCGCATCCTGCCGCCCACCCGCTCCCAGACCTTCCGCACCACCGCGATATCGATCTCGACCGGCCGCCCCCCGACCTTGATCTGGAGGCGCGGATAGCCTTCGGCGGCCCGTTCCGCGGCGATGCGGGCGATCTCGTCGGGTTCACCGACGCCGGACGCGTAGTAGGAGGGCACCCGCTCGGTGACGGCGCCGCCGAGAAGATCGGCGACGCGCACGCCGAAATGCTTGCCCATCAGGTCGTAAGCGGCAATGTCGATGGCCGCCTTCGCGTATTGGTGACCATTCAGGAGGCCGTCCATCCTGCGGCGCAGCACGACCGGCTGGAGCGGGTCGGCGCCGATCAGGCCCTCTGCCATGGCGTCCAGCGCCGCCCGTGCGCCGCCGGCATGATGCGGCTGGTAGGTCGGGCCGACGGGGCAGGTCTCGCCCCAGCCGACAAGGCCGTTGTCGGCGACGATCTTCACCAGCGTCGTGTCGAGCGAGAAGACCTTGCTGCTGGCGATCGTGTAGGGGCCGTTCACCACCGGCAGGTCATGCGAATAGATATGGATTTCCGTGATCTTCATGGCGGCCTCAAAAAAGCGGCCGTCTTCTACAAGACGGCCAGGCGGGGAGGGAACAGGTCAGTGCTCGGTGTTCAGCGCATCGACGGCGGGGATCTCGCGCTTGCGGCGGGCGATATAGTCCTGCAGCGCGTCGTCGATGCCCGCGTCGAGCTTGGGCTCCTCATAGTCGTCGAGCAGCTTGCGGGCATGTTGCAGGGCGCGGGCGGTGATCTCCTGCGAACCGTCGACCTGCCATTGCTCGATCGAATCGTTGTTGAAGAGTTTCGGCATGAAGAAGGCGCGCTCGAAGTTGGCCTGCGTATGCGGGTGGCCGAGATAATGGCCACCGGGGCCGACGTCGCGGACCGCTGCCAGCGCCTCGTCGAAATCGTCCCAGCGCACGCCCTCGGCCATGCGGTAGCCCATGGCGCACATTTCCGCGTCCACCACGAATTTCGCGACCGAGCAGTGCATGCCCGCCTCGTTCCAGCCGGCGGAATGCCAGATGTAGTTGGCGCCGGCATGCAGCACGGCGTTCATCGTCATGGCGCTCTCGTAGCCGGCCTGCGCGTCGAACGTCTTGGCCCCGCCGAGCAGGTTCGAGGTGCGCCAGGGAACGTTGTAGTGGCGCGCCATCTGGCCGATCATGAAGTTCATCAGGCTGATCTCGGGCGTGCCGGCCATCGGCGCGCCCGACTTCATGGATACGGTCGACAGATAGTGGCCGTAGATTGCCGGGCAGCCCTTGCGGATGACCTGGGTATAGGCGAGCGCGGAAAGCGCCTCGGCATTGAGTTGGGCGACGGCCGGCGCGACGGAGGCGGGCGTGTTGGCGCCGCCGAGCACGAAGGGCGAGCAGAGCACCGGCTGGTTGCGCTTGCAGAAGGCGCGCATGGCCGACAGCATCGTCTCGTCCCAGACGAGCGGCGAGTTGCCGTTGCAGTTGCCGGTGACGACGGGCGTCTCTTCCATCGTGTCCGCGCCGAACAGGATCTCGCACATGTCCATGACGTCCTCGGCGTTCTTGCCCGAGGTGGTCATGCCCATGAAAGTCTTGTCGGAATATTTCATCGACGAATAGGTGATCGCCAGATGCCGGTGGCTGACCACCATGTCCATCGGCTCGACGATGTGGTGCGCCGTCGAGTGCAGCGCCGGCGACATGTGCGCCAGCTTGTGGAACATGTTGAGGTCGCCGATCGTCGGCCAGCGGCGAACGTCGTCGAGATCGCGGATGAAGGGCGCGCCGGTCATCGGCACGAAGATCGAGTGCTTTCCGCCGAAGGGCAGGCTGCGCTCCGGGTTGCGCGCACGATAGGTCCAGCCGTTGGGGATGGTCGAGATCAGTTCGCGCACGAGGTCGCGATCGAGATGCACGCGCTCGCCGCGCACGTCCGCGCCGGCCCGCTTCCAGTCTGCGAGCGCAATCTCGTCACGGAAGACGACGCCGACCTTCTCGAGGATGGCCATCGAGGCCGCGTCGATGCGGGCGACGTGCTCCGCATCCATGATCTCGGTGACCGGCAGGCCACGGTGAAGGGACGGCAGCATCGCGAAGTCGGGAGCGGTGCGGCGGCTGCGCCGCGCGTCGCGCCCACCATGTCGGCTTTGCCGGGCTGCTGCCACGTCGTTCATAGGGCTTTCCTCCTGATTTTTCACCGGAAGTTTGGATCCGGCGGCAAACGGCGGCAGTCGATTTTCCGAACTGATCGCGTTAAAAAACGACCATCTGGAAAAGATTGGACGGCGCGGCGCGCGGCAGTCCCACCCCATCCCGCGAAGGGGGAGGAGATCAGCCCGTGCGTCGGGCGTCCCGCAGCCCGTCGAGGCGTCTTGCCTCCGTCGGGCTTATGCCGAAGCGGGCGCGGAAGCGGATGGAGAAGTGCGACGGGCCGGAGAAGCCGTTGGCGAGCGCGATGTCGATCAGCGGGCGCTTCGGGTCCTCGGCCATCATGCGGCGCGCACTTTCCAGGCGCAGGCGCAGGTAGAGGGCGCTCGGCGATGCGCCGAGGCATTCGAGGAAAAGCCGCTCCAGCTGGCGGCGGGAAAGGCCGATGAGTGTTGCAAGCGCGCTGACCGGCAGCGCGTCTTCCAGATGCTGTTCCATGAGGAGAAGCGCCTGGTGCACGCGATGGTCGCCGACCTCGATGCCGAGCGGCTTTCGCGCCTGCGCGTCCGTCGCCTCGCGGCGGTGGAGGATCTGCAGGATCTCCGTCGCGTTCCGCTCGGCGTTCTCGCCGATATGGCGCCGCACCAGCGCGGCGGCGAGATCGGCGGAGGCGCTTCCGCCCGCGCAGGTCGCGAGCGTGTCGTCCAGATTGAAGATCTGTTCGCTCGTCACGCCGAGATGGGGAAAGCGCCGGACGAACTCCTTGTGATGCAGCCAGCTGACGCAGGCCCTGTGGTTCTTCAGCAGTCCGGCTTCCGCCAGCAGGAAGCTGCCCGTGCACAGGCCGATGAGGCCGACGCCGGCCTTGGCAGCCTTGTGGAGATAGGCGGCTACCGCGGTGTCGAGCGGTTCCTCGACCTCGAGCAGGCCGCCGACGACCACGATGTAGGTGTATCTGCGCGGATCGACCAGATCCATCGTGGAGGCGACCTGCACCCCGCAGCTCGATGTCGCAAAACCGCGGGCATGGGAGAGCACGTCCCAGCTGCAGCGGATCTTGCGCGAGCCGTCTTCGTGGTCGGCGGCAAGGCGCAACGTGTCGACGAAGAGCGCCATGGCCGACAGCGTGAAGCGTTTGGCGAGGATGAAGCCGATGCGCAGGGCCGGCGGGTTCTGAACGGGATGGGTCATCGTTCCGGTTCCTTGGGGCGCGGCCGCGCTATTCGCGGCGCGCCTGCCATTCCCGCCATTTCAGATAGACGTTTGCGCCGATCTCCGCAAACGGCGAGGGCGCGAGCTTCGCTGGCTCGGCCTCCGCCAGAAAGTGGGCAGAGAGGTCCGAAGGCTTGCCGGAAGCGAGATCGGCCGCGGCCATGCCCATCAGCGTGCTGCGCACCGTTCCAAGGCCGTTGCAGCCGCAGGCCGAGTAGAGGCCCGGCTCCAGCTCGTCCATCACGGAGACGCCGTTCCAGCTGAGGCACAGATGGCCGGCCCAGCTATACTCCATCGGCACGTCGGCGATGGCGGGAAAGCGGTCGGCGAATTTGCGCCGGTGGACGCGCGCGGCGGCGGCGAGCGCGGCCTGCGCTGCCTCCATGCCGGGCAGGAAGGCGGCGCAGGTGCGCGTGACGATGCGGTTGCCGCCCTGGCCGGCATCGATGCGGCGCATGGTCGTGCCCATCGGATCGGAGGGCGTGATGCCCCAGCGCGGCTCACCGCCGAGCCGCGTCAGCGTGCTGCGGTCGAGCTCCGCGGTCATCGAGGCGTAGAGGAAGATGTGCATCAGCCGGCCGCGCTTGAAGCCGAAGCTTTCCAGATGGCCGTTGTTGGCGAGGATGACCTTGCCGGCGGCGACCGCGCCGCGCGGCGTCGCCAGCTTCCAGCTCTGTCCGGCGCGGGTCATGCGCGTCACCGGCGAATTCTCGAAGACGTGGACACCCGCCTTGCGCAGGCCCGCACCGAGGGCGCGGATATAGCCGGCGGGCTGGATCATGACCGTGCCGGGCGTATAGAGGCCGGAGCGATAGTGCCGGCTACCGGTCACCGCCAGCATCGCCTTCTCGTCGAGCATCTCGCTCGCCTCGCCGAGATGTTTCAGATGGGCGGCATAGCTGGCGTTCAGCGCATGGGCCTTGCCGCTCGCCGCGCCGTTGATCTTGCCCGCCGGATCGAACCAGGCGGGGTCGATGCCGTATTCCTCGACGGCCGAGCGGGCAAAGGCGATGGCCGTGCGGTTGAGGGCGATGGTCTTCTCGTCGGCGCTGACGCCCTTGCCGGAATAGTCCTCCGAGGCGACGTCGTGCGGCAGGTCGATCATGAAGCCGGAATTTCGGCCGGATGCGCCCTCTGCCAGTCGGCCCGCGTCGAGGACGACGATCCGTAGGCCCGGATCGATCTGGCGCAGCCGGCGCGCAGCTGAAAGGCCGGCAAAGCCGGCGCCGACGATGGCGACGTCGACGCTGAGGTCGTCTTCCAGCCTTATGGGGGGAGGCTGGTCGGGAAGGATCGCGCTCCAGGCTGCCGGTCCGCGATGGACCGGCAGCCTTCTGGCCTCGATTGTGGTCAAGACACGGCCTCGTCCACATCGTCGGTGAGGTCGATCCAGATGGTCTTGATGCGGGTATACTGGTCGTGCGCGTGGATGCCGTTGTCGCGGCCGCCGAAGCCTGACGACTTGAAGCCGCCGAAGGGCGTCGTGATGTCGCCCTCGCCGAAGCAGTTGACCGTCACGGTGCCGGCGCGGATGGCCCGCGCGCCGCGGATCGCCCGCTTGGCATTGGCCGTGTAGATCGAGGCGGCGAGGCCGTATTCCGTGTCGTTGGCGAGCGCGATGGCCTCCTCGTAGCTCTCGACGGTCAGCACCGTCAGGATCGGCCCGAAGATTTCCTCGCGCACCGTCTTCGCCTCGCGGTCGGCGACGTCGATGATGGTCGGCTCGACGAAACCGTCCCTGGCCTTGCCGCCGAGCACGACCTTCTGGCCCTTTTCGAGATAGGACGCGACCTTCTCGAAATGCGCCTTGGAGACGAGCGCGCCGACGCGGTTTTCCGGGTTCAGCGGATCGCCCATCGGCCATTCGCGGGCATGGGCCACCATGCGCTTCAGGAGCTCGTCCTTCACGCCGCGCTGCACGATGAGGCGAGAGGAGGCCGAGCAGTTCTCGCCCATGTTCCAGAAGGCGCCGTTGACGAGGTGGGCGGCGACGCGGTCGAGGTTCTCCGCGTCGTCGAGCACGACGGCGGGGTTCTTGCCGCCCATTTCGAGGGTGACTTCCTTGAGGTTGGAATCGGCCGAATAGCGCGGGAAGCGGCGACCGGTCTCGGTGGAGCCGGTAAACGACACCATGTCGACGTCCATGTGCTTGCCGAGCGGTTCGCCGACATCCGCCCCGCCGCCGGGCAGCACGTTGAACACGCCGGCCGGGATGCCGGCCTCCATGGCGAGTTCCGCGACGCGCAGCGCCGTCAGCGTGGTTTCCTTCGCCGGCTTGACGATGACCGAGTTGCCGGCCGCCAGCGCCGGACCGATCTTCCAGGCGAGCATGAGCAGCGGGAAGTTCCAGGGCAGCACGAGCCCGACGACGCCGACCGGCTCGCGCACCACCATGGCGATATGGTTGTCCGAGGCGGGCGAGACCTGGTCGTAGATCTTGTCGATCAGTTCGGCATGCCATGTCAGGCAATGGATGGTCTCGGGAACGTCGACATTCTCGCAGTCGTAGATGGTCTTGCCGCTGTCGAGGCTTTCCAGCACCGCAAGCTCGCGGGCATTGCGCTTCAGGAGTTTGGCGAAATGGATGAGGGTTTCCTTGCGGGCCGTCGGATGCAGGCGCGACCAGCGGCCGTCCTCGAAGGCATCGCGCGCCTTCTCGACCGCGAAGTCGACATCCTCGGGGCCGCAGGCGGCAACCCTGGCGATGACCGCGCCGGTGGCCGGGTTGGTCGTCTCGAAGGTCTTGCCGGAGATTGCCGGGCGGAAGGAGCCGTCGATGAAGGCCTGCGTCGGGAATTCGAGCTTTTCTGCAATCGCCTTGTATTCGTCGTGTGTCAGAAGGTCGCCCATGCTCATGCCTCCGCTTCGATCTGTGCAATCGTGCGCTTGACGACGCGCACCACCTGTTCCAGTTGCCGCATGTCGTCCTTGTTGAGGGCTTTCAGCGGTGGGCGCGGCGGGCCGGCGGTAAAGCCGTTCATCTCGCAGCCGTACTTGATGCACTGGATGAACTTGCCGCCCTGTTCGAGCACGCGCATCAGGGGCATCAGCGCCGACATGATGCGCCGGCCCTTCACGAAGTTTCCGTCGAGGACGCAGGCCTTGTAGAGCGCGATATGCTCGGCCGGCAGGAAGTTCGAGCCGCCGCACACCCAGCTTCTCGCACCCCAGGCGAAGAATTCCAGCGCCTGGTCGTCCATGCCGCAGGACATCTGGATGTGGGGGTAGTCGCGGGCGAGCAGGTGCACGCGGTTGATGTCGCCGGAGCTTTCCTTGATGGCGCAGAAATTCCGGCTGCGGCCGACGCGATCGAGAAATTCCTCACCCATGTTGATGCCCATGCGGCCGGGATAGTTGTAGAGCATGACCGGAAGATCGGCGGCCCGGTCGATGGCGAGCGCGTTCAGCGCGTTCTCCCGCTCCGTCGGCACGGAATAGGGCGGCGAGCCGACGAGGATGGCGGCCGCGCCGATCTTGGCGGCCGTCTCGGCCATGGTGATGGAATCTTCCAGGCGAATGGCGACGGTGCCCACCACGAGCGGCACGCGGTCGCCGATCACGTCCTTTGCGAATTTCGCCATCTCCACGCGCTCGTCCATCGACTGGGCATAATATTCGCCCGTCGAGCCGCCGTTGATGAGGCCATGGACGCCCGAGGCGATCAGGTGCTCGATCATGCGGGCGAAGGCGTCCCGGTCGATCGACCCGTCCTCGCGATGGGGGGTGATCACCGGCGTGTAGATGCCGTCGAAATTCATGGAAATCCTCCTAACCCAGACTGTTGGGGACACGCCCGAGGGGGGCGAAGATGCTTGCCGGCGTCACAAAACTTTCGATTTGCGCGCGCGAGAGTTCCCAGTGTGCGATGGCGAGGTCGGCGCAGCCGTCCGCGTCGCCCGCCTCGACAAGGGCGATGAACTCGTCGTGCTGGTCGGCCGCAATCGCCCGCTGGTCGGCCATTTCCGTGTTGCGCGGGCTGTAGAAGATCATGCCGATCCGGGTGTGGTCGATCAGCAGGCGCCGCAGGCTCGGCATCAGGAATTCGTTGTCGGCCATTTCGCCCATGACGGAATGAAAGCGCTCGTTCATCAGCGCGCGCTGCTCGCCGCTGCCGTCGCGGATGGCGGCGCGGAAGAGAAGCTGCGTGTCCTTGAGGCGCATGACCTGGGCACGGGTGGCGTTCTGCGCGGCAAGGCGCCCGATGGCGGCATAGACCATCGGCGCGACGATGAAGAAATTGCGCAGCGTCTTGTGCGTCATCGGGGCGACCTGGGTGCCGCGGTTCTCGTGCAGCACCACATAGCCTTCGCCGGCAAGCTGGCGCAGCACCTCGCGCAGCGGCGGGCGGGAAATGCCGTATTCCTCGGCCAGTTCCATCTCGTCGAGATAAATGCCGGGCTCCAGCGCCTCCGTCAGAATCCGCCGTTTCAGGTCTTCCAAGCAGTTCAATTTATTGGTTTTTGCGTCGCCACTCATACAGCTTCCTCGCTATCTTTGCGATGCGGTCTCGCATGATTATGTTTGTAGCGCAACAGAAGACATATTGTCTACAATGAAAATTTGTGCTGTAAACGCAAGAAAGAAAACACGTCGGACAGGAGGGAGAATGGCCAGTCAGCCACAGGATGCGGTGATCCGCTGTGAAGGAATCTGGAAGGTTTTCGGGGGTAATCCGAAGGAGGCCATCAGGGTCCTCCAGGAGGGCGGCCTCACGAAGAAGGACATCCGCGAGCGGCTCGACTGTGTCGTCGGCGTGCGCGATGCCACCTTCTCGGTGGCGCGGGGCGAGATATTCTGCATCATGGGCCTGTCGGGATCCGGCAAGTCGACCCTCATCCGCCATATCAACCGCCTCATCGAGCCGACGCAGGGCGCGGTCTATATCGAGGGGCGCAACGTCAACGAGATGGGCGCCAAGGAGCTGCGCGCGGTCAGGGCCGAGAAGATCGGCATGGTCTTCCAGAGCATGGCCCTGATGCCGCACCGCAATGTCCGCGACAACGTGGCCTTCGCGCTCGAGGTCCGCGGCATGCCGGAGGAAAAGCGCCACAAGGTCGCCAGCGAGGCGATCGAGGCCGTCGAGCTCACGGGCTGGGATCTGAAATATCCCGACGAGCTTTCGGGCGGGATGCAGCAGCGCGTCGGGCTCGCGCGCGCCATCGCCGCCAATCCGTCGATCCTCCTGATGGACGAACCGTTCTCCGCGCTCGATCCGCTGATCCGGCACCAGTTGCAGGGCACGTTCATGCAGCTCTCGTCCGAGCTCCACAAGACGACCGTCTTCATCACGCACGATCTCGACGAGGCGATCCGCATCGGCGACCGCATCGCGATCATGAAGGACGGCGTCCTGGTCCAGGTCGGCACGCCGGAGGAGATCGTGACCAACCCCGCCGACGACTACGTCGCCGACTTCGTGGGCGGTATCTCCAAGCTCGATCTCGTCACCGCGGCGAAGGTCATGCAGCCGCTCGAGCAGTACCACCGGACCCATCCGGGCCGGGACGTCTCGGCCTGGCCCGTCGCCCGGCCGGACGACAAGCTCAATACGCTGGTGAACCTTTCGATCGGCACCAACGACCCTGTCCTGGTGAAGGACGCCGATACCGTTGTCGGCGTCGTCACGAAGGATGCCCTGCTGAGGGGCATCCAGGGACAGGGTGAGGCAAGCGACACTGCGCGGGGAGCACACTGATGGCCGACGAAAAGAGCTTCAACTGGCTTAACCCCTTCGAGAGCATCGACCTCGGCATCGCTGAGCATTCCGACGGCATCAAGCAATGGGCCATCGAGCACCGGGAATCGATCCAGCCCTTCAAGTTCTTCTTCGACGGCCTGATCCAGGGCATCGAGCGCGCCTTCCTCGCCGTGCCGCCGCTCGTCATGCTGCTGATCATCGTGCTGATCGCCTGGCAGGCCGCCGGCCGGCGCACCGCCGTCTATGTCGCCGTCGCGCTCGCGGTCCTCGGATTGCTGTCGCCCGAGGCATGGCCGCTGGCGATGACGACACTGGCGATCGTGGTGGCGGCGGTGATCCTGGCCGTCATCATCGGCCTGCCGCTAGGCATCCTGGCCGGCAAGAGCGACCGGTTCGAGGCCGTGCTCCGGCCGATCCTCGACACGATGCAGACGATCCCCGCCTTCGTCTACCTCGTTCCCGTCGTCATGCTGCTGGGCATCGGCAACGTCGCCGGCGTCATCGTCACGATCATCTTCGCGCTTGCCCCGCTCATCCGCCTCACCTCGCTCGGCATCCGCTCGGTCAACCAGAGCGTGGTGGAGGCCGCCCGGGCCTTCGGCGCCACGCCCGCGCAGATCATGTTCAAGGTCGAGCTGCCGATGGCGACGCCGACGATCTTCGCCGGCCTCAACCAGACGATCATGCTGTCCCTGTCGATGGTCGTGATCGCCTCGATGATCTCCGTGCGGGGCCTCGGCAACGAGGTGCTGCGCGCCATGGGGCGGCTCGACGCCGGAAAGGCGATCGTCGGCGGCCTCGGCATCGTGATGCTGGCCATCGTGCTCGACCGCATCACGCAGGGCCTCGGCCGCTCGGGCCGCGAAAAAGGACACAGGAATTGGTGGCGGACCGGCCCGATCGGCCTCGTCGTGCAACTGATCGACCGGAAGAGCTAGGTCGTTCTGGGGAACTGATAACAACTGGGAGTAAGAACATGAAACGACTTTTGACTGCAGGCGTCTTCGCGCTGGGCCTCCTCGTCCAGCCGGTGCTGGCCAACGACAAGCCGGGTGAGGGCGTGACCGTGCGCCCGATGCTGCCGACCCAGATCGAGGAATTCTTCCAGCACCGGATCCTGTTCCGCGCGCTCGAAGACCTCGGCTACACCATCGCGCAGCCCAACGAGGCCGAATACCAGACCATCCATGTGGCGATCGGCGCGGGAGACGCCGACTTCACGGCGGTCAGCTGGGAAACGCTGCACAAGAACTTCTTCGACGAGGCCGGCGGTGAGAAGGTGATGAGCCGCGTCGGCACCTATATCGAAGGGGCGCTCCAGGGCTACCTGATCGACAAGGCGACCTACGATTCCGGCGTGCATGACCTCAGCCAGCTCAAGGACCCGGCCGTCGCCGCGAAGTTCGATGCCGACGGCGACGGCAAGGCGGACCTCGCCGGCTGCATTCCGGGCTGGGGCTGCGAGCGCGTCATCGAGCACGAGCTCGACGAATACAAGCTGCGTGACACGATCACGCACAACCAGGGCGCCTACCAGGCGATGATGGCCGACACGATCGCCCGCTTCAAGACCGGCAAGCCCGTGCTTTACTACACCTGGACGCCCTACTGGGTTTCCGGCGTTCTCGTTCCCGGCAAGGACGTGGAATGGCTGAGCGTGCCCTATACCTCGCTGCCGGACGGCGCGCAGGCGAATACCGAGTTCAACGGCCGCAATCTCGGCTTCGCCGTCGACAATATCGGCGTGGTCGCCCGCAACGATTTCCTCGAGGCCAATCCCGCGGCCAGGAAGCTGTTCGAGGTCGCCAAGCTCGACATCAACGATATCTCGGCCGAGAACAAGCTGATCACCGACGGCGAGAAGACCTCCGCCGACATCGACCGCCATGTCGACGACTGGATCAGCGCGCACAAGGACCTCTACGACAGCTGGCTGGCGGCCGCCCGCGACGCGGTGAAATGATCGGAAACCGGGACGCCTGCAGGCGTCCCGCAACCTGCCGGATGTCCATCATGAGCCACACATCTGACTTCGTCTTTCTCCTGGTCGAGGATTTTTCGCATCTGGCCTTCGCCTGTGCGCTGGAGCCGCTGCGGATCGCCAACTTCGTCGCTGACCGCGAGCTCTACCGCTGGCAGCTCGCCTCCGTCGACGGCCGGTCCGCGATCTGCTCGAACCGGGCGGTGACGCTCGTCGACCGGGGGCTGATGCCGCTCGGGCGCGACGAGAAGCTGTTCCTCGTCTCGGGGATCAACGTGCAGAACCACGTCACATCGCCGCTCCTGAACTACCTGCGGTCCGAGCGGGCGCGGGGCATTTCGATCGGCGCCATCTGCTCCGGCGCCTATATTCTGGCCGAGGCCGGTTTCCTCGACGGGCGGCGGGCGGCGGTCCATTGGCAATATCACGATCTCTTCGCGGAGATCTTTCCGGAGGTGAACCTCACGAAATCGGTCTTCGTCGCCGACGAGAAGTTCGTGACCGCCTCGGGCGGTGCTGCCGTCGCCGACCTGATGCTGCACATCATCTCGCGCGATCACGGCAGCGACCTTGCTGCCGCGGTGGCGGACCAGATGGTCTATTCCGGCGTGCGCGAGGCGAGCGCCACGCAGAAGGTCTCGGCCCGCTCGCGCTACGGCATCCGCAACAGCCGCCTCGGCCAGGCGATCCGGCTGATCGAGGAGAATCTGGAGGTGCCGTTCTCCAGCCACGAGCTGTCGTGCAAGCTCGGCATTTCGACGCGCCAGCTCGAACGGCTCTTCGGCCGCTACCTGAACATCACGCCGAAGCGTTACATCCTGGAGGCGCGCCTGCACCGGGCGCGGAACCTCATCGTGCAGTCCGAGCAGGCGATCACCGAGATCGCCATGGCCTGCGGCTTCACCTCGACCTCCCATTTCTCGCGGGTTTACCGCGATCATTTCGGAAAATCGCCGGTCAACCAGCGATCCATCCTCAACTGAGCATCCGGAAGGACAGCATGGAAAGATTTCGTGGAAAGGCGGCGCTCGTCACGGGGGCCGCGGGCGGTATCGGCGCCGCGATCGTTCGTCAGCTTCGCGCGGAGGGCGCGGTCGTCGCGGTCGCGGACCGGGACGTTTCCTCCGTGGAGGCGGATGCGCGCCTGCCCGGCGACCTTACCGACCCCGCCTATGCGGACGGGCTGGCGGCGGCGGCTTTCGCCGCGCTCGGCAGGCTCGACGTGGTCGTCAACAATGCCGGCGTCATCACGCGCGGTTCGGTGACGTCGACGACGGATGCGGACTGGGCCCTGTCGCTCGGCGTCAATGTCGAGGCGCCCTTCCGCGTCTGCCGCGGTGCCATCCCCATCCTCGCCGAAGCCGGCGGCGGGGCCATCGTCAACGTCGCCTCCTGCTGGGGCGTGCGGCCGGGGCCGAACCATGCGGTCTACTGCATGACCAAGGCGGCGATCGCCTCGCTGACGCAGTGCATGGGCATGGACCATGCGCACCAGAACATCCGGGTGAACGCCGTCTGCCCGAACGAGGTCAACACCCCGATGCTGCGCACCGGTTTTGCCAAACGCGGCTTCGATCCGGATACGGCCGTTGCCGAACTCGGCAAGACGGTGCCGCTCGGCCGCATCGCCGAGCCGGAAGATATCGCCGATGTGGTGGTGTTCCTCGCTTCCGATGCCGCACGCTACATGTGCGGCTCGCTGGTCGAGGTCAACGGAGGAAAGCCGGTAGGATGACCAGATTTGATGGAAAGGTGGCCCTCGTCACCGGCGGGCGCAGCGGCATCGGGCAGGCGATCGCCCGCAGGTTTCGCAACGAAGGCGCCCGCGTCTTCACCGCGCAGCGCGGCGAGGACGGCGAGTTCGAAGGCATCGCCGCCGATTTCACCGACCCGGAGAGCGCAGCGACGGCCGTCGGGACGGTGGCGGCGCGGGCAGGCCGGCTGGACGTCCTCGTCAATAATGCCGGCGTCATGCAGGAGGCGCTTGTCGAGGACATGTCGCTTGCGGACTGGGAGCGCACGCTCGTCGTCAACCTCACCTCGCCCTTCATGCTGATCAAGGCGGCGCTGCCGCATCTGCGGAAAGCCGGCGGCGCCATCGTCAATGTCGGGTCCATCGAGGGCCTCGGCTCCAATCCGAAGCACGCGGCCTACTGCGCCTCCAAGGCCGGCTTGCACGGGTTGACGCGGGCCGTCGCGGTCGATCACGGCGCCGAGGGCGTCCGCTGCAACGCCGTGGCGCCCGGCTGGATCGATACGGACCTCAACCTCGATTTCATAGAAAGCATGCCCGACCCGGACGGTTTCCGCCGGACGATCGGCAAGATCCACCCCGTCGGGCGGACCGGCAAGCCGGAGGAAGTGGCGAGCCTCGTCGCCTGGCTCGCCTCGAACGAGGCCGCCTTCGTGACGGGGCAGGTCTGGACGGTCGACGGCGGGCGCATGGCGAAGCTCAGCCTGCCCTAGAAACGACACCGCCGGCCACGGCGGTGTCGAAACGTTCTATGCCTCCACGCTCACGCGGCCGATCGGTTTCGAGCAGCACGCCAGGATGTAGTTCTCCTCGATGTCCTCGTCCGTGATGCCGCCGTTGTGGACCATGTGGACCTGTCCCTCAGTCTTGCGGATCTTGCAGGTCCCGCAGATGCCCATCGAGCACCCCGAGGGGATCACCAGTCCGGCGGCCTTCGCGGCGATCAGGATCGTGTCCGTCTCGTTGCATTTCGCCGTGACGCCGGAGAAGGCGAACTCGATTTCCGCCTGGTTCTGTGCGTCGGGCAGCACGTCCTCGGGAACGTCCTCGGCATTGTCGGGCTCCGCGCTGAAGCTCTCCTGGTGATAGCGGCTCATGTCGTAGCCGAGGCCGGCCAGCGCTTCGCGCACCGCGCGCATGAAGGGCTCCGGACCGCAGCAGAACACCTCGCGCTCGAGATAGTCCTGCGCCATCAGGCCGAGCATGATCTGGTTGAACATGCCGCGATAGCCCGTCCAGGGCCGGTAGGGATCGGCCTCCTCGACCACCCATTTCAGATCGATGCCGACGATGCGCGAGGCCATGAGCTCCATGCGCTCGCGCAGGATGATCTCCGAGGGGCGGCGCGCGCAGTTGATGAAGACGATGTCCGGCTCGCGGCCGGAATCGTAGAGCCATGTCGTCATCGCCACCATCGGCGTGATGCCGGAGCCGGCCGAGATGAAGAGGTATTTTTCGGCCGGGTGATGGGCGATCGAGAATTTCCCGGCGGGACCGATCACCTTTATGCGCATGCCCTTGTGCAGGTTGTCGAGCATCCAGCGCGTGCCGATGGACGCGCGCTGCGCCTTGACGGTGATCGTCAGTGCCGTCGGCCGCGAGGGCGAGGAAGAGATCGTATAGGTGCGGTAGAGCGGCCCGCCGGGGACGGGCAGCTCCAGGGTGACGAATTGGCCGGGGTCATGGTTGAACAGCGCGCCGGACGGGCTCTGGAAGCTGAACGTCACGACGTCGGGGGCCTCCGGCGTGCGCGTCACGCATTCGAGCACTTCCGCATCGCTCCAGAAGGCGAGGTTCTTGTAGACGCTCATCGCGCTTACTCCGCGGCCTGCTGCATCGGCGCCATCGCGTGTTCGAGCCAGGTGGCGTACCAGTCCACGAACTGGATGACGCCGCTTTCCTGGTTCGGCGAATAGGGGCCGGGAACATAGCCGGGCGAGAGAATGCCCTGCTGGTTGGTCTCCACGATCTCGCGGTCCTCGTCATTGGTGGCGATCCAGACCTCGGTGAGGCGCTTGAGATCGTAGTCGACGCCCTCCACCGCATCCTTGTGCACGAGCCAGGTGGTGGTGACTTCCGTCTCCATCGGGCCGATCGGCGTCACGCGGAAGGTCAGCGAATGATCGGGCAGGAAATGGTTCCAGGTGCTCGGATAGTGGAATTTCAGCAGCGTGCCCGCATCCGGCAGGCCAACGCGGCCGAGGTTTTTCGCGACGGCCGCCTTGCCGTCCATCGTGTAGCTCAACGCCTTTTCCTGTAGCGGCATGCGCGCCAGGCGATACTGGCCGTCCCCGGAAATGTGGAACCTAGCGGGCGCGCCGGCGGCTTCGCAGCGGTCGAAATGCGCCTGGAGGGCGGCCGAGACCGACCCGTCCGGCGAAACGCCGGCGACATTGGGATCGAGCGGGAACGAACGACAGAGGGCGGGATGGTTGCTGCTGCAATGGTAGCATTCCCGGTTGTTTTCCCACACGAGCTTCCAGTTGGCCTTCTCCACGATGGTCGAGGTGTAGGCGACCTTGGCCTCGGTGAGGTCGTGGACCGCAAGATAGGGGCGGGCCGTCTCGGCGAAGGCCTCGAAATCCGGCGGGGTCTGCGACAGGCAGATATAGATCAGCCCTTCCAGATTGCGCAGCGCGACCGGCTTCAGGCCGTGCCTGGAGGCGTCGAAATCCGGGCCCATGTCGTTCGCCCAGATCAGCTTGCCGTCGAGTTCGTAGGTCCATTGATGGTAGGGACAGACGAGCTTGGCCACCTGGCCCTGCCGCGCCTTGCAGATCAGCGAGCCGCGGTGCCGGCAGGAATTGTGGAAGGCGCGGATCTCGCCGTCGCGGCCGCGCACGATAATCACCTCGTAGGCGCCGACGCGCATCGTGACGTAGCTGCCCGCCTTGGCAAGCTGGCATGCCGGGGCGGCGTAGAGCCACTGCTTGTAGAAGAGATGCGTAAGGTCGAGATCGTAGACGGCGGGCGAGGTGTAGAAGGGCTGTTCGAGGGCGTGGCCGGGACGGCGGCGGGCCAGCAGGTCGTCTATGGAGGAAGAGAGGATTGTCATGGCGAGGGTCCACACTTGACGGGTTCAACGGGTCGGAATTGTCATTGCGGCGCGGGCGATTGACAACGGCACTTTTTTTGATGTGAAGTTAGTTTGGCTAATGTCAAAAGCCTGCGAGGCGCCCCATGCGAAGACCCTACGATCTTCCTTCCCTGACCGCTCTAGCCTGCTTCGAGGCCGCCGCCCGGAAGGCGAGCTTCAAGGAGGCGGCCCGGGAGATGAACGTGACGCCGGCGGCCATCAGCCACCAGATAAAGGCGCTGGAGACGGACCTCGGCTGCAGCCTGTTCGTTCGCCGCAGCCGCGGCGTCGAACCCACGGAAAAGGGGGCGTTCCTGTTCCTTTCGATCCGGCGCGGCTTCGAGGCGATGTCGGAAACCGTCGCGCAGATCCGCGACCGCCGCGACACCGTCGACGTGACGATCCGCACGACGACGGCGGTGAGCTCCCTCTGGCTGACGCCGAAAATCTCCGCCTTCTGGAAAACCTATCCCGCCGTGACCGTCTCCCAGATTATCAGTGATATCCCCGGCACGAGCGGCCCCTACGACATCAGCATCCATTACGGCGACCCCGGCGAGAACGGCGTCGAGCATCGCATCCTCTTCCAGGACCGGATCGTCGCGCTGGGCACGCCCGAATTCGCCGCGCAGCATCGCATCGCGAGCGTCGAGGATCTCGTCAGGGTGCCGCTCGTCCACATGAGCAACGAGGAAAACGGCTGGACGACCTGGGCCGACTGGTTCCAGTCCCTGGGATGTGCGGCGCCGAAAGGCCGTGGCTTCTACGTGAACAACTACATGATCGCGCTTCAGGCCGCCCAGGACGATGTCGGGGCCGTGCTGGGCTGGGACGGGCTGGTGAAGAGCGTGATGGCGGCAGGGCGGCTCGTTCCCCTGGTGCCGCAGTCCATTCCCTCGCCGGTGCCCTTCCATCTGAAGATCCATACGAAGGCGACCGGCCAGGCCCGCTTGTTCGCGGACTGGCTGGTCAAGACCGCCTAGGGCGCTTCCGCTTTGCCTCGAATCGCGAAAACGCCCTATCTGTTCGTTTTCACGGCCGGCGGTCTATGAGCGGCGGCGACAGGAGGAGCGCATGACCCTTTTCAGCGGCCTTTCGGCCTTTTCCATCACCCCGACGGATGCAGCGGGCCGTGTCGACACGGCCGTCCTTGCCGGCCTTCTTGGCCGCATCCTGGCGGCCGGGGCGGATTCCATCGGCCTTCTCGGCAGCACGGGCGGCTATGCGTTCCTGTCGCGCAGCGAGCGCCGGCGCGCCGTCGAGGCCGCGATGGAGAGCGTCGGCGGCAGGATCCCGGTCATCGTCGGCGTCGGTGCGCTGCGCACGGACGAGGCCGAGGCGTTCGCGCGCGATGCGAAGGCGGCCGGGGCCGACGGCCTGTTGCTCGCCCCCATGTCCTATACGCCGCTGACGGAGGAGGAGGTCTTCCGGCACATGGCCTCGGTCGCGGCGGCGGGCGACCTGCCGCTCTGCATCTACAACAATCCCGGGACCACCCGCTTCGTCTTCAGCGACGACCTAATCGCGCGGCTCGCGACGGTGCCGAACATTGCGGCGATCAAGATGCCGCTGCCGGCGGACGGCAACTTCGCCGCCGAGCTTGCCCGGCTGCGCGCCCGCACGCCGAAGGATTTTTCCATCGGCTGCAGCGGCGACTGGGGCGCGGCGCAATCCCTGCTGTCGGGTGGCGACGCCTGGTACAGCGTCGCGGCCGGCCTGCTGCCGGCCGAGGCCCGCGCGCTGGCCCGCGCCGCGACGGCCGGCGACCGGGAGGAGGCGGAGCGCCGCGACCGGTCGTTCGAGCCGCTCTGGACCCTGTTCAAGGAATTCGGCAGCTTCCGCGTCATGTATGCCATCGCCGATCTCCTCGGCCTTTGCCGGGTCGCGCCGCCCCGGCCGATCCTGCCTCTCGGCCCCGCCGATGTGCTGCGGGTGAAGGCGGCGCTCGAAGCCCTCGGGATCGAGATCCGGCCCGCGGCCTGACCTGCGAGCGGCATCCCTGCGCCACGGCGCGCCGAGGGGGCAGGGACCGGGTGGACATCCGCCCGCCGCCCCGGCAATATCGGGCATCGTCATTGTCACAACGGCATATCCATCGGAGGCGCGTCCGTCTTGAACCGGCCGGGACACCATCGCGGCGCGGGCTGGCGTCTGTTGCTCGCCATCGTCCTCGCCTTTGCCTTCCATGAGGCGCGGGCGGCGGACCTGTCGATCATCACCTCCTATCCGCCCTCCTTCTACGAACCCTTCCAGCGCGCCTTCGAGGCGCGCAATCCGGATATCCGCGTCACGGTCGTCCAGCGCAACACGGGCAGTGCCAGCCGCTTCATCCTGGAAAAGCCGGACGTTGCGGCGGATATCTTCTGGGCATCGGCGACGGACGCCTTCGAACTCCTGAAGCGCAAGGGCGCGCTACGGTCGATCCGGTCGCGGCAGACCGGCGCGCCGGACCGCATCCTCGGCTATCCCGTCGACGATCCGGAAGGCTTCTATCTGGGCTTTGCCCTTTCCGGCTACGGCCTCGTCTACAACGCCGCCTATCTCGCGCAATACGATCTGCCGGTGCCGCAGAACTGGCAGGACCTGCTGAAACCCGTCTATGCAGGCCATATCGGCATCACCTCGCCCTCCCGCTCGGGCACCACGCACCTGGTCGTGGAGGCCCTGCTGCAGACCTATGGCTGGGAACGGGGATGGGCGCTCCTGTCGGAGATCGGCGGCAATCTGTCGACCGTCACGGCGCGCAGCTTCGGCGTCGCCTCGGGGGTTGCGCAGCGCCGTTTCGGCATCGGCGTGACGATCGACTTCCTGGCCAAGGCGCCGGACATCCCGGGTGCTGAAAACGTCTTCGCGCTGACGCCGGATCCGCTCTATGTGCCGGCCAATATCGCCATCCTGTCGCGTGCACGGAACGGCAAGGCGGCCGAGCGCTTCGTCGATTTCCTGTTCTCGCAGGAAGGGCAGGCCATCCTCCTGCGGCCGGCCATCGGGCGCATCCCGGTGCGGGCGGAGCTGAATGCGGCGCTTTTGCCGCCGGAAAACACCGGCGGGCTGCTTGCGGCGCATGGTTTCGACGCCCGCCTCTCGGCGGAGCGCTACGGCATCGTCAACCTGATCTTCGACGACTACATCGTCCGCCGCCGGGCGATGCTCGCCCGCCTGTGGGCACGCCTGCGGGCGCTCGAGGGCGAGGCCGGGGGCACGGCCGACAGGCGGAGCACGCTGGCGAGCGTTCGCCGGCTGCTCGGCACGCCGCCGCTCTCCGCCGGCGATGTCGGCAAACTGGCGGAGGACCTGAAGGGCGAGTGGCCGCGGGGCATTGCCCGCACGCCGGCACAGCACGCCTTTGCGCGCGATATCCGCGGCGCGGTCGAGCAGAACCTCGCCCGGGCGGAAAGCCTGCTCATCGCCATCTCGACCCCGACCGGGCGGCGATGATAGAAGCCGCCGCCATGGAGACACGCGACAGATCACGACGGAAGGGGCCGCGGCGCTGGCGCTTCGGCATCGGCGCCCGCCTCGGCGCGGCCTTCGTCGCCATCGTCGGCCTTGCCGTCGGCGCCAGCCTTGTCGGCTGGCTCTCCTACCGGGAACTGTCGGGCGAGCTTTCGCGCATCGCCGAGGTGCAGATGCCGCAGCTGGCCTTCGCTTCCCGCCTTTCCAAGGCCGGCGCCGATATCGGCTCGGTCACCGCGGCGCTGACCGGCGCGGAGACGCGGGCGGAGTATGACGAGACGAGGCGCCTCTATGCCGAGCGGCTGGCGGCGCTGCAGAGGCTGCTGGAGAACCACGAGCCGGAACCCTCGGTGCAGGCCCTGTTGCCGCTGGCCGCGGCGATCAACGACAACCTCGCCCGGATCGACCTTGCCGCCGGCAAGCGTTTCACGCTGGCCGAGGCGATGCGGGCGGATGTGGAGGAGCTGCGCTGGGTCCAGGCCGACCTGATAGAAGAGGCCGATCCGCTGGTCGACGACATCCGCTTCAACATCGAGGCGGAGATCCGCAACGGCCGCAGTGCCGCCGCGCTCGGCGAGCAGCGGCGCAGCGAGGCGCTGCTGACGGTGGTCTCGCAGGCCAACCTCGCCACCGGGCTGATCGCACGGCTGGTCAGCAGCACGACGGCGGAGGAGGTTCAGGAGGCCAACGCCTTTCTCGGCGACAGCGCGGACGAGCTTGCTGCGCGCCTTGCGACGCTGGAGGACTGGACGGACAGCCTGACCGTGCGCCAGCTCGCCCGGCGCATCCTGCAGCAATCCGATCCCGCCACGGGCGCGCCGAACCGGAAGCGGTCCGAAATGCGCGAGGCGGGGCGGCTCGGGGAACTGGCCAGGGAAACCGGCCGGCTCGTCGCCGAACTCGGCCAGCGCATCGAGGCGGAGGTGGTGGCGATCGAGGCGCGGGCCGGCACGGCGGCGCAAAGGGCCGCGGCGGCCATCGATCTCGGGCGAAAGCTGCTCGCCGCCATCGCCGTGCTGGCGGTGGTGCTCGCCATCGTCATCGGCGTCTTCTACGTGCACCGCAGCCTGCTTGCGCGCATCGACCAGCTTGCCCGGGCCGCGATGGCGATCAGCGAGGGCAATCCGGCAGTGGCGATCCCGGCCGGCGGCGGCGACGAACTGGCCGACCTTGCCCGCGCGCTCGCCCTGTTCCGCCAGACGCGCGATGAGCTGGTGCAGTCGGCCAAGCTCGCGGCGCTCGGCCAGATGGCCGCCGGCATCGGCCACGAACTGAACCAGCCGCTCGCGGCGATCCGCGCGCATATCCACAGCGGCTCCACGCTGATTGCCCGCGGCAACAGCCAGCAGGCGCTGAACAACCTGGAGAAGATCCGCGCGCTCACCGCCCGCATGGCCGGCCAGATCAGCCATATCCGTCGCTTCGCCCGACGGCCGGATGCGCAGCTGCACCCCGTCGATCTTCCCGCCGTCGTGCACGAGGCGCTGAGCCTGTTCGAACACCGTTTCGAGGAGGAGCGCGTGACGCTCCAACTCGCCCTGTCGCCCGACGTGCCGAAGGTGATGGCCGAGCCGGTGCGGCTCGAACAGGTCGTGGTGAACCTGATCGCCAATGCGCTCGACGCTGTCGCCGACCGGCCGGAGCGGGTGGTGACGGTGACGGCGGAGGCCAGCGGGGAGGGGGCGAGCCTGATCGTCGGCGACAGCGGCGGGGGCATCGGCGCCGAACATCGCGACGCCGTCTTCGATCCCTTCTTCACCACCAAGCCGGTCGGTGCGGGCCTCGGGCTCGGCCTTTCCATTTCGTATAACATCATCAAGGACTTCGGCGGCGATATCAGCGTGCTGGAGACCGGACCCGGCGGCACGCGTTTCATCGTGTCCCTGAAAGGAGCGGCATGACCGCATCGCCTGACGTCATCCTCGTCGACGACGACGCCAGTGTGCTCGACGCCTGCCGCGAGCTTCTGGAGATCGAGGGTTTTCGCGTTCGCGCGCACGCGTCCGTCGCTGCCGCGCTCGCAGGCCTTCGGGTGGACAGCGAGGCGGTCGTCGTCTCGGATGTGCGCATGCCGCAGCAGGACGGTTTCGATCTCCTCGCCGCCGTGCGCGCCGTCGACCAGGATATCCCCATCGTGCTGATGACCGGCCACGGCGACATCCCGATGGCACTGCGCGCGATGCGGGACGGTGCCTGGGACTTCCTGGAAAAGCCGGCCGACCCGTTGCATCTCATCGAGACCGTGCGCCGCGCGCTCGACCATCGCCGGCTGCTGATCGAAAACCGGCGCTTGCGCCTTTCCATCGCCGCCGATGGCTGGGAGGCGCGGCTGATCGGCCATTCGGCGCCGATGGTGGCGCTGCGCGAGCGGCTACAGCGCATTGCGGGGGCGGCGACCGACATCCTCGTCCTCGGCGAGACCGGCACGGGCAAGGAGGTGACGGCGCGGGCGCTGCACGATTTCAGCGGGCGCAAGGGCCGCTTCGTCGCGGTCAATTGCGGCGCGATCCCGGAGACCATGCTGGAATCGGAACTCTTCGGCCACGAGGCGGGCGCCTTCACCGGGGCGAAGGACAAGCGCATCGGCAAGATCGAGCATGCCGACGGCGGCACGCTCTTCCTCGACGAGATCGAATCCATGCCGCTTTCCGCGCAGGTCCGGCTGCTGCGCGTGCTCCAGGAGCGCGTCATCGAGCGGCTCGGCTCGAACGACGAGGTGGCGGTGGATCTCCAGGTCGTCGCTGCGACCAAGGCGGACCTGCACCAGCTCGCCCGGCAGGGCCGGTTCCGCGAGGACCTTGCCTACCGGCTCGATATCGCCCGCGTCGAGCTTCCCGCGCTTTCGGCGCGCCGGGGCGACGTGGCGCTGCTCTTCCGCCACTTCCTCGATCTCGCCGCCCGCCGGCAGGGGCGCGCGGCCCCGCCTGTCGACGCGACCTTCCTTGCCGATCTCGACCGCCGCACCTGGCCGGGTAATGTGCGCGAGTTGCGCAATGTCGCCGAGCGTCATGTGCTGGGCCTCGAGGACCTGCCGGCCGGCGGGCGCGGGGCGTCCGGCGAGACGCTGGAGGCGCGGATGGACAGGGTGGAGCGGGCGATCCTCGTCGACAGTCTGGCCGAGCAGGACGGCCGCATCGGCGCCACGGCCGATGTGCTCGGCATCTCGCGCAAGACCCTCTACCTCAAGATGCGCAAGCACGGGCTCGGGGGCGAGGAGGAGACGTGAGGTTACCGTTCTGACCCCGAAAAACGGGGCCGATGTTACCTTTCTTTCCCATCTTTCGCGCGGCGATGCCGGTTTCCCGGCATTTTCGAAACTGGCACGGGCCTTGCTGACTTACCGATGACCGCCGGAGCACCGGCGGTGCCATTGGGAGGAAAACCATATGCTCAAGACCATTGCCGCGGCGATGCTGATGTCGGCTGCCGTTCTTTCGACGGTTCAGGCCCAGGACGGTGGAAAGGTCACCGTCATCACGTCCTTCTCCAAGGACGTCACCGATCCCTTCAAGGCCGGCTTCGAGGCCGCCAATCCCGGCTATACGCTCGACGTGCAGAACAAGAGCACGAGCTCGGGCGTCAAGTTCGTCGACGAGACGAAGGGCAACAACCAGGTCGACCTGTTCTGGGCTTCGGCGCCCGATGCCTTCGAGAACCTGAAGAGCCGCAACCTTCTCGCCAAGTTCACCCCGTCCGTCACGGGCCTGCCGGAAAAGGTCGGCTCCTATCCGGTCAACGATCCCGACGGCTACTATTTCGGCTTTGCAGCCTCCGGCTACGGCATCATGTCGAACGACCGGTACCTTGAGGCCAACAACCTGCCGCAGCCCACCGAGTGGAGCGATCTCCTGAAGCCGGAATATCACGATCATATCGCGATCGCCGCGCCTTCGCGCTCGGGCACGACACACCTGACCATCGAGACCATCCTGCAGGGCGAAGGCTGGGAAAAGGGCTGGGCGACGCTGACCGGCATCGGCGGCAACCTCCAGCAGGTGACGGAACGCTCCTTCGGCGTGCCGGATGCGGTCAATTCCGGCCAGACGGGCATCGGTATCGTCATCGATTTCTTCGCCTTCTCCGCCAAGGCAAGCGGCTTCCCGGTCAGCTTCAGCTATCCTTCGATCACGACCGTCGTGCCGGCCAATGTCGGCGTCATCGCCAATGCGCCCAACCCGAAGGGCGCCGGGGCTTTCGTCGACTACCTGCTCTCGGAAAAGGGCCAGGCCGTTCTGCTCGAACCGGCGATCCGCCGCCTGCCGATCAATCCGGCGCTCTACAAGGACGCCCCGGAAGGCTTCCCGAACCCCTTCGAGGATCCGCGCTTCCAGTCGATGATCACGTTCGATTCCGACGTCTCCAAGCAGCGCACGGACGTCGTCGACGCCCTCTATGACCAGCTCATCACCTTCCAGCTCGACAGCCTGCGCGATGCGACGAAGGCGATCCAGACCGCCGAGAAGGCGCTGGCGAGCAACGACCAGGCCGAAGCGCGCGCCCTGATCGCCGAGGCCCATGGCCTGATCTCCAAGATGCCGGTGACGGCGGAGGAAGCGGCCAGCGACGAAATGCGCGCCGCCTTCACCGGCGGCGAGGAGAAGACGGCCCGCCAGGCCGAACTGGAACAGGCTTGGGCGGCGTTCGCGAGCGAGAAATACGCCGCCGCCAAGGCCAAGGCCGAACAGGCGCTCGACCTCGTCGACTGATGCCTTGAGGGTTTCCGCCTCCCCCGGATGGCGGAAACCCTCGATCCTTTGTCTTCCCCGCCCTGTCTTCGTTCCCCCGGTGCTTGTCAGCGCCGGGAAGGCCGATCTCATTCCGGAGACTGCCCCATGGCTTTCGCACTTCCATCCCTGCCGGCCCGGCGCGTCGCCGCGCGGCCCGGCCAGATCCTGGCGGTGACGCTGATCGCGCTGTTCCTCGCGATCTTCCTCGTCATCCCCGCCGGAACCGTGATCTACACCGCCTTCACGGAGAAGGGCACCGGCGCGCTGACCGCCGTCAACTTCATTGATTTCTTCAGGACCGATCTCTTCCGCCGCTCCTTCTTCAACTCGGTCTATGTCTCGGCCATGTCCGTGGTCTGGGCGAGCGCCATCGCGCTGCCGCTCGCGGTGCTGACGACGCGCTTCGATTTTCGCGGCTCGCTGATCATCCAGACGCTCGGCTTCGTGCCGCTCATCATGCCGCCCTTCGTCGGCGCGGTCGCCATGCAGTTGCTGTTCGGGCGCAACGGCACCGTCAACCTCCTCCTCAACGACTGGTTCGGCTTCCGTATCCCCTTCATGGAAGGGCTGAACGGCGTCATCTTCGTGCAGTCGCTGCACTATTTCCCCTTCATCCTGATCAACCTCTCCACCAGCCTGCGCAATATCGACCGGTCGATGGAGGAGGCGGCGCAGAACCTTGGCTCGTCGGGCATGCGGCTCTTCCGCCGCATCGTCTTCCCGCTCGCCATGCCGGGTTATCTGGCGGGCGCGTCGCTGGTTTTCGTCAAGGTCTTCGACGATCTCGCCACGCCGCTTCTCCTCAACGTCAAGGACATGCTGGCGCCGCAGGCCTATCTGCGCGTCACCTCGGTCGGCCTGACGGACCCGATGGGCTACGTCATCTCCGTCATCCTCATCGTCGTCTCGATCTTCGCCATGTGGCTTTCGGCGGTCGCCATGCGCGGCAAGGAATATGCCACCACCCAGCGCGGCGGCGGCGGGCTGTCGCGGCGCAAGCTCGGCCTTTGGGAAAGCGTCCTCGCCTACGGCGTCGTCGGCCTCATCCTCCTGCTCGTGCTCTCGCCGCATATCGGCCTGCTCATGCTGTCCTTCGCCACGGTCTGGTCCTTCAGCCCGCTGCCGGATGCCGTGACGCTGGCGCATTACGGCCGGGTCTTCGGCGAAAGCTCGCTCTACATCAAGAATACGCTGATCTACGCGACACTCGCCGGCCTCATCGACGTAGTCGTCGGCGGCGCCATCGCCTACCTCGTGCTGCGCACCAAGATCGTCGGCCGCCGCTGGCTCGACTGGGCGGCGACCTCGGCGCTCGCCATTCCGGGCGTCGTGCTCGGCATCGGCTACCTGCGCACCTTCTACGGCGTTTCGCTGCCGGACGGCACGCCGCTCGCAACGCTCTGGATCATGGTCGTGCTGGCGCTCGCCATCCGCCGGCTGCCCTATGCGCTGCGCGCCTGCTACGCGGCGCTGCAGCAGGTGTCGGAATCGCTGGAGGAAGCGGCGGAAAACCTCGGCGCGACCAAGCAGCGGACCATCCGTCGCATCGTGCTGCCGCTGATGACGGGCGGGCTTCTCGCCGGCTTCGTCACCAGCTTCTCGACCGCCGCCGTCGAGCTTTCCGCGACGCTGATGCTCATCCAGAGCAACTCCGACGCGCCGCTCGCCTACGGCCTCTATGTCTTCATGCAGTCGCCGGCCGGTCGCGGCCCCGGCGCTGCGCTCGGCGTCATCGCGGTCGTCATGGTCGCGCTGTGCACGCTCTTGTCCCACTACGTCATCGAGCGCCGCCAGAAGGCGCTCGGCATCGGCAAATGATCCGGGAGGAACGGACTATGACCATCGACATCGACAAGGCCGCCCTCGCGGAAAGCCCCGCCAAGGCGATCAGCATCCGGGACGTGAACCTCTATTACGGTTCGCTGCATGTGCTGAAGGACATCAATCTCGACATCCGGCCCGGCGAGTTCTTCGCCTTCCTCGGCCCGTCCGGCTGCGGGAAGACGACGCTGTTGCGCCTCATTGCCGGCTTCAACCAGGCCCAGAGCGGTGCGGTCGTCGTCGGCGGCGAGGACGTGCTCGACATGCCGCCGTGGAAGCGCGACATCGGCATGGTGTTCCAGTCCTACGCGCTCTGGCCGCACATGACCGTGGCGCGCAACGTCGCCTTCGGCCTGGAGGAACGGCGCCTGCCGCGCGCGGCGGTGGAAAAGCGGGTCGCCGCAGCCCTTGCGCTGGTGGGGCTCTCCCATCTCGCCGACCGCCGGCCCTCGCAGCTTTCCGGCGGCCAGCAGCAGCGCGTGGCGCTTGCCCGCACCATCGCCATAGAACCGAAGGTGCTGCTGCTCGACGAACCGCTGTCGAACCTCGACGCGAAGATGCGCGTGGACGTGCGCCGGGAACTGCGCGAGTTGCAGCAGCGCCTGAAGCTCACCACCATCTTCGTCACCCATGACCAGGAGGAGGCGAACACGGTCTGCGACCGCATCGCCGTGTTCAACGAGGGCAGCATCCAGCAGGTCGGCACGCCGATGCACCTCTACGAGAAGCCGGCCAATCTCTTCGTCGCCAATTTCCTCGGTACGGCCAATATTCTGGAGGGCAGCGTGAAAGGGGAGGGCGCAGCGCGCAGCTTCGAAGTCGCCGGCGGCGGCAGCATTCCCGTGCCGGCGGGCTCCGAGGTCCCGGCCGGCGCCAGGCTCGTCTTCCGGCCGCAATATGCGACGATCGGCACGGTCGGGACCGATGCCGTGCCGCTTTCCGGCACCATCGCCCACCGGGAATTCCTCGGGGCGACGGTGCGCTACGGCGTGGAGGTGGGCAAGGCGACGGTGCTGGTCGACGCGCCCTTCCATTCCGGCGACGGCCTGCTTGCCCCCGGCAGCCAGACCGTGCTCGGCATCAAGCCGGCCTCGGCGCTGTGGCTTGCCGATTGATCCGCCTACCTTCGCCGCTCCGGCGGCGAAGCCCCCTCCATGTAAAGGCTTCCATATCCATGACTGAAACCCTGCCCAGCCTCCTCGTCATCCGCCACGGGGAGACCCAATGGAACGTCGCCGGCCGCCTGCAAGGCCGCCGCGATACGCCGCTGACCGCCAATGGCGTGCGGCAGGCGCAGGCCGTGGCCGTGCGGCTCTCGGAAACCGTTGCGGACCTGCAGGATGCGGCCTTCTGGGTCAGCCCTCTCGGCCGCGCTCGGCAGACGGCCTCCATCCTCGCCGATCTCTGGGCGCTGCCCTTCGACCGCTTCGCCGAGGAGCCGCGGCTCGCCGAGCGCAGCTACGGCGCCTGGGAGGGGCGCCTCCACGGCGAGATCGAACGGGACCTTCCCGAGCAGTACGGCGCGCATGCCGCCGATCCCTGGGACTATTCCATGCCGGGCGGCGAGAGCCGGACGGTGCTTTCCGGGCGGCTGCTGGCATGGCTGAGGACCCTCGACCGGGACCGCCCGCACGTCGCCGTCACCCATAGCGGCTGCCTGCGTGCCCTGCGGGGCCTCTACACGCGCGCCTCGCGCGACGAGATGCTCGCCTATCGCGAGCCGCAGACGGCCGCATTCTTCCTGACGGACCGGAACGAGCGGCTGTTCGACGTGTCGCCGGGCCTCTTGCGCGCATTCGGCTGCGAAGGCGAGGGACGGACGGTCTGGATATAGGACCCGAGCTTATGCGACGCCGGCTGCCGAAAGTCCCTCCAGCCGATGCGGCTCGTCGGCGCCGCGGCTTGGCGGCGCGGCCGCATCCGTCCGCCAGGTCCGGAGCCATTGCTCGAACTCCGCCGCCCGGCCTGTCGGCGGAGGGCCTGCGATCTCATAAGCCCCGACGATGGGGTTGAGGGACGGGCAGAGCAGGATGAGCTGGCCGTCGCGCAATTCCCGCTCGATCAGCGAAGGGCTCGCCTGGCCGATGCCGAGGCCGGTCATGCAGGCATCGATGGACGCCTCGTCGGTATCGAAGGTGATGCTGCCGCCGCGCGGCTGGAACGCGATCCCCGCCGCCGCGCACCAGCGGTGCCACGACCACGCATCCGCGGTGTCGAGCAGGATCGGCAGGTCCAGCAGGGCTTCGGGCGTCACCGTCTTGGCCACGCTGCCGATCAGCAGGGGCGAGCAGACGGCCACCGTCCGGTCGAGCAGGAAGGCGGTGGGAAACCCGGCCTCGTCCGCGCCCCTCTTGTAGCGCACCGTGACATCGGGAACATCGCCGGCGCCGAGCGCGAGCGACTGGATGTTGAGGTCGACGCTGGGGTTTTCCTGCAGATAGGCGCCGAGCCTTGGAATGAGCCAGCGCCGCGCCAGCGTGATCGGCGCCTGGATGACGAGGCGAACGCGATCCGGCAGAAGGGCGCGCGTGCCGTTCTCAAGCGTGGCAAGGGCCGCATTCACATGGAGGAGATATTGCCGCCCCGCATCGGTCAGCGAGATCGCGTTGTGTCCGCGATGGAAGAGCTGAACGCCGAGCGCATCCTCCAGCGACTTGATCTGCCGGCTGATCGCGCCGGGTGTCAGGTGCAGCTCCCGCGCCACCAGTGTGAGGCTGCCCGTGCGCGCCGCGATGGAAAAGGCCGGCAGCGTCGCCAGCGGCGGTAGTTTGGCGCGTGTGGATTGAGGATTTCTCATGCCGGCGTGAGAATCTTTCGCTTGCAAATAAGTTGACCATATCTATCCACATTCTGTCAGAACGACAAGAATGATCCGGGAAGCCCGTCTTGAAGACCGATATCCGCAATCGGCGCGATCGATGCGCGCCGGGCTTTCCACCGGGCCGCAGCATGCATTTCGCGCAACCGTGCGCGGAGCCTGCCGTCCGCCACTGTCATCACTGATCATATTGAGGGAGAGAACCATGTTTTCCAGTCTTGTCGTGCCCAGCAGGCGAGCCCTTTTGTCCGGCGTCTTCGCCGCCTGGCTCGTCGCCGGCGCAGGGCCCGTGCTCGCGCAGGATGCGACGCAGAAGGTGACCGACGACCGCGGCGTCGAGGTCGAGGTCCCCGCCCATCCCAAACGCATCGCGTCCATCTCGTACTTCGCCGACGACGTGGCGCTGGCGCTCGGCATCAAGCCGGTGGCGAGCACCTACATGGTGGCCGACCGCCCGCCGGAATTCCTGCTCGGCCTCACGGCGGACATGACGCAGATCGGCCAGCGCGCGAAGCCGAACCTCGAACTGCTCTCGGAGGCGAAGCCCGACCTTATCGTTGCGATCCGCCGCTACACCGTCGGCAATGCGCCGCAGCTCGAGAAGATCGCGCCCTATGTCGCCTGGAACATGGAGCTGCTCGACGGCAGCGACAAGGAGATCGAGGCGCTGGCGAAGATCCTCGGCAAGGCCGAGCGCGGCGTCGAGCTGAACAAGGCGTTTCGCACGCATCTCGCCGAGATCGCGGCCAAGGCGCCGAAGGACACGCATCCGCGCTACGCCATCATGTGGGGTGGCGAAGTCCCCTTCGCCTTCCATGACGAGAACACCTCCGCCTCGATCGTGAACGCTGTCGGCGGCGAGAACATCGCCGGCGCGATGACACCGGGCGGCGATTTCGGCATCGACCTCAGCCTGGAGACCATGCTGGAGAAGGATCCCGAAGTCCTCTTCATCTACGACTACGGCCCGGACCGCCCGCACGAGAACAACCCGATCTGGAAGGAGCTCACGGCGGTCAAGAACAACCGGGTCTTCTATGTCGGCGATCAGTGGGTGGAGACCAATGGCCCGATCGCGCGCGAAATCGTGCTGCGCGAAGCGGCCCATTACCTCTATCCGGATGTCTTCCCCAAGGTTGACGTGAAGGCGGAAGCGGCCAAGATCATCCCGGCCGAACTCCAGAAGTAAACCGACCGACCGCGACGACGATGGACGCACGCAAATCCTCGATAGCCATCGGCCTTATCGTCGTCGCGACCCTTCTCGTCATCGCGGTGGGGCTGATGCCGGGCGCGCGGATGCTGTCTTTCGAAGCCGTGCTTCGGGCGCTCTTCAGCCCTGACGGCAAGATCGAAGCGATCCTCGTATGGACGTTGCGGCTGCCGCGCAGCCTCGCGGCGGCGACGGCCGGGGCGGGCCTTGCCGTCTCGGGTTATCTTCTCCAGTCGCTCACCCGCAATCCGCTCGCCGATCCCGGAATTACCGGCGTCACCGCCGGGGCGATCGCGCCGATCGTCACCTGCTTCGTCTTCCTGCCGTCCGTTTCGGGCGCCTATTATCCGCTCGTCGGGCTTGCCGGCGGGCTCGCGGCGGCGTCGGTGACCTTCTGGGTGGCGCGCGGCGGCCGCAGCCATCCGCTCCATCTGGCGCTCGGCGGCGTCAGCGTCTCGCTCTTCCTCGGCGCGATCACGATCTATGTGCTGCTGTTTGCCGGGCCGCAATCGACGGCGCTGCTGTTCTGGCTGGCCGGCGGCTTTGCGGGCCGGACCTGGGGGCACCTTCTCCAGATGCTGCCATGGGTGCTGGTCGGGGTGGCGGGGGCCTTGTTCTTCCACCGGATCCTCGCAATGTTCGCCCTCGACGACCATTCGGCGGCTGCGATGGGCGTGCAACTCACGTTCTGGAAGTCGGTGCTGCTGCTGCTCGGCATCTGCCCCGTGGCGGGCGTCGCCCCCGTCGCCGGGCCGGTGGCGTTCGTCGGCCTTGCCGCGCCGCATATCGCACGGCTGCTGCGGCCGCGCGGCACGGCGCTGGAGATCGGCCTTGCCGCCGCCGTCGGCGCGTTGATCGTGACGGCGGCCGATCTCGTCGCGCGAACCGCCGCCATCCCCAAGGAGCTGCCGGTCGGCATCGTCACCGCCCTGCTCGGGGGGCCGTTCTTCGTCTATCTCATCCAGCGCGGCCGGCTCGACTTCAAGGGAGAGGGCGCATGAGCGCGAATGCCCCGGCCATCGGCCAGCCCGGCCGGTGGGTCCTGCCCGCCGCCCTGGCGCTCGTCCTCCTCTCCTTCGTCGCCGCCGTCTTCCTCGGCATCGTCGACCTCCCCGCCGGGGACGTCCTGTCGACGCTGACGGGAACCGGGTCGCCGGAAGCGCGCTCGATCATTCTCGACATCCGGCTGCCGCGCATCGTGACGGGCATCCTCGCCGGGGTGCAGTTCGCGCTTGCGGGCCTGCTCCTCCAGACCATCACGCGCAATCCGCTCGCCGACCCCTCGCTGATGGGGGTCTCGCAGGGCGCGACCCTGACCGTGACGGTCTTCCTCCTCTTCTCGGTCTATCTTGCCAATCCCGATTCCTATTCCGTCAACGAGTTGCCGATCGCCTGGCTGCCGCCCGCCGGGATGGCCGGCGGCATGCTCGCGGGCGGGGTCATCTACCTCCTCGCCTTCCGCCTCGACCTCAGCCCGCTGCGCATCACGCTCTGCGGCATCGCCATCGGCGCGGTGCTCCATGCGCTCGCCATCGGCCTCATCGCCGGGTGGGGCTCGGCGCGCATCGAGATCATCCTGGAATGGCTCTCCGGCAGTCTTTACGCCCGGACCTGGGATCACGCACTCTTCCTGCTGCCCTTCACGATCGCGGGCCTTGCCATGCTGCCGCTGATCTACCGTCCGCTGATCCTGCTGCGCTTCGATGCGACGGTCGCCCGTTCCTTCGGGCTGTCCTACAAAAGGCAGTTCTCGCTCGTCCTGCTCGTCTCCTGCGCGCTTGCGTCCAGCGCCGTCGGTGCCGTCGGGCCGGTCGTCTTCGTCGGCCTCATCGTTCCGCATCTGGCGCGCTTCCTTGCCGGGCGCCATTTTCCGCTGGTCCTTCCGCTCACCGTCGTGCTCGGCGCGGTCGCCGTCACCCTTGGCGATCTCATCGGCCGGCTCGCCGGCGGGCCGGAGGAAGTGCCGATCGGCGTCGTCACCGCCCTGATGGGCGTTCCCGTCCTGCTTGCGCTCCTGCGCAAGGCTCCGTGAGGTCGCCCATGCCGCTCAGCGCTTCCAATTTGTCGGTCCGCTATGGTCGCCGCACGGCATTGGCCGACTTTTCCCTTTCGATGGAAAAGGGGGAGATCCGCGCGCTCATCGGCCCGAACGGATCGGGAAAGAGCACCGCGCTCCAGGCGCTGGCCGGGCTGATCGCGCCCTCGGGCGGCAGGGCCGAAATCGAAGGCGTCGCGGTCGCCTCGCTGTCGCGGCGCGCCATCGCGAAGAAGCTCGCCTTCCTGCCGCAGCAGCCGGCCGCGCCGGACGAAATGACGGTCGCCCAGCTCGTGCGCCAGGGCCGTTTTCCCCATGTCGGCCTGTTCCGCTCCTATGACCGCAAGGACGAGGCGGCCATCGAATGGGCGCTGGAAAGCACGGGGCTCACAAGCTTCTCCGACCGGACGCTGCAGGAACTCTCCGGGGGTGAGCGCCAGCGAGCGTGGATTTCGGCGGCGCTGGCGCAGGAGGCGGGGATCCTTCTCCTGGACGAGCCGACGTCCTTCCTCGACATCGGCTACCAGGTGGAGGTGCTGGACCTCGTGCATCGTCTCAGCCGCGAGCGTGGCGTGACGATCCTGATGGCGATCCACGACATCAACCAGGCGATCGCCGTCAGCGACCGCATCTCTCTTCTGGAACGGGGCGAGCTACGCTTCGACGGCGCGCCGAGAGCGCTTTCTGAAAGCGGCCTGATCGAAAGCACCTTCCGGGTGAAGGGGCGGTTCGTCGAGGTCGCGCCCGGCAAGCCGCCCCATTTCGACGTCGAGCTTACGAGGCTGCACCGGCCGGGTTCTTGACGAGCCGGAAGACGACCTTGGTCTGCGTGTAGTAGTCCATGGCATCGGCGAAGTCTCGCGTCCAGCCGTCCTCGAAGAACGGGATGAAGCCGTCGAATTCCAGCTTGCGGCCGGAGACCTCGAAGCCGGCCTTGGCGAAGGCCCTGGCATAGTCGGTGACCGACCGGTCCTGGACGACCGTGTTCGTGCGCTTGGCGACGAGATCGCGCCACTTCGGCCAGAGCGGATTGTCTGTGTGGCAGCCCGTGACGGCGTAATAGACCCCGCCCGGCTTCAAGGCCTTGAAGATATCGGCGGCATGGGCGCCGATATCCTCGACGAGATAGATCACCTCATGGCTGATCGCCAGATCGAATTCCTCGACCCAGCCCTCGAGCGTTCCGCCGACGGCATGCTGGACGGGCATGTTGCCCTTGAAGGCTTCTGCCTTGGCGACCGACTGCTCGGCGATATCGATGCCGAGGGCCTTGCGGAAGGGGCGGATGGCATAGAGATGCCGCAGGAGGCCACCCTGGTTGCAGCCGAAATCGAGCACGCTCTTCTGGCTGAGGTCGCGCTCGACGATCAGGTCGATCAGGTGCCGCCAGATCGGCGCATGGCCGTCGGCCATCCGGTCTTCGGCGTCCGGATCGACATACCAGGTGGCGATGGTCTTGTTGTTCTGGCTCACGGCAAACCTCCGGTGCATCCATGTCGTGGGGGCGTTCTAGAACATGGAGACGCGCGCGGGTAGCCTCATTCGCCGCCGATCATCCGGCTTCCGCCTCCCCGAGCGCGCGGAGGAAATGGTCGTTCTCCTCCGGCGCGCCGATGCTGACGCGGATGAAGCTCTCGAAGCCCGGCTGTTTCCACGGCTTGACGATGACGCCGCGCGCAAGCAGCGCCAGGTTGAGTTCCGATGCGTCCCTGCCGACGTCGACGAAGAGGAAGTTGCCCTTCGAGGGGGCGATGCGATAGCCGGCGGCGGCAAGGGCCGTTTTCATGCGCTCCCGCTCCCCAAGGGCGGCGGCGACCGACCGCGCCAGATGGTCCGGATCGTCGAGGGCGGCGATCGCGGATGCCTGGGCGATGGCATTGGTGTTGAAGGGCGTGCGGGCACGATTGAAGAAATCGCACAGACCGCTGTCGCTGACGACGCCGTAGCCGATGCGAAGGCCCGCAAGGCCATAGGCCTTGGAGAAGGTGCGCAGCACGACCCAGGGGATGTCCTTGCCGTTCAGCATGTCGATGGCCGACGGGTAGTCGTCGCCGGCGGCATATTCGGCATAGGCCTCGTCGACGACCAGCAGCGTCTCGGCGTCGAGCGCGGCGGCGACCTGTGCCATTGCATCGGGCGTCAGCCAGCAGCCGACCGGGTTCATCGGGTTGGAGAACATCAGCATGCGCGGCTTGCGCGCCGCGGCGGCAAGGAGCGCCGGCATGTCGACGGTGAGGTCCTCCGTCACCGGCACGCGCTCGACCCGGCCGCCCATCAGCGTCGTGTAGTCCTCGTGCAGCGGGAAGGAGGGGTAGAGCGTCGCCACCGTGTCGCCGGGGCGCACGACCGAGCGGCAGATCACGCCGATCAGGTCCTCCGAACCGTTGCCGAGGATCATCTGGTCGGCGTTAACGCCGAGGCTGTCGGCCAGCCGGGCGCACAGGGCGCGGCCCTGCGGATCGGGGTAGAGCCGGGCAAGTTCGCCGATATCGGAAAACAGGCGCCGCAATGCCGGGGAGGGGCCGAGGGGGTTCTCGTTGGAGCCGAGCTTGGCGATGGTGTCCACCCGGTATGTCGCCCGCACCTCTTCGAGCGTCAGCCCGGCATTGTACGGTGCGATCGAGCGTATTTCTCCCCGGATCAGGCTTGAAGGGTCTGCCATTTTGCGGCTCCATGCGATCAGTTTGCCATGCGCATTCATACGACGGGAATTTCGGTCTGTACATATGTATAGACATTTTCCCATTGAAGTGCTGTCATTTGCCAGGAAGCCAAACGAGGTGCCGCCATGAACCGTCCGATCTTCGATCTCTCCCGCCGCCGGGCGCTCGTCACGGGGGCCAGTCGCGGGATCGGTCAGGCCATCGCGCTGGCGCTTGCCGAGGCTGGTGCGGACATTGCCGTGACGGCACGCTCGCTCGACGGTCTTGCCGAGACCCGGGCGCTGGTGGAGAAGGCCGGCCGGCGCTGTGTGGCGCTGGCGCAGGACGTGCGCGACCCGCAGGCCTGTGCGGAGGGGGTGAAGGCGGCGGCCGATGCGCTCGGCGGCCTCGATATCCTCATCAACAATGCCGGTTTCGAGAATGTCCGTCCGTCCTTCGATGTCGACGAGGCGCTGTGGGAATCGATCCTCTCGACGAACCTGAAGGGCGCCTTCTTCTGCGCGCAGGCGGCCGGCCGCATCATGGCCGGTACCGGGGGCGGCGCGATCGTCAACCTCTGCTCGCTGACCTCCTATGTCGGCATCCCGACCGCCGTGCCCTATGGCGCGTCGAAATCCGGTCTTCTCGGCATGACGCGGGCGCTCGCCACGGAATGGGCGCCGCACGACATCCGCGTCAACGCCATCGCGCCCGGCTATTTCCGCACCGCCATGACGGAGGCGTTCTACGAGAACGAGGACTGGCAGGCGCGGATGCTGGACAAGATCCCGCAGCGCCGCTTCGGCGGCGAGGGCGATATCGGCGGCGTGGCCGTTTTCCTGTGCAGCGATGCCGCCGCCTATGTCACCGGCCATTGCATTCCGGTCGACGGCGGCTACCTTGCCTCGATCTGACTGCGGCGCCTCTGCCCGTTCGGCCGTGACGCCCTGCGGGCGCGTTTTTTCGCGTTTGCACAAATTTTAAGCGCTTGTCTTTGCGGTGCAAAAAATGCGCAAATCCGATTGACGGAGCTTGTATGCATATGTATAGACAACCGCGTGGGATGCTCGGTCGCACGCCCGCGGATCGAGCGGCAAGAGGAAGCCTTCCAGCGGCCCCGCGTCGCCGTGAGGGCAGCACAGGGGAATAGCATGGGCGTTGTCGATGCCGGGCAGGATGCGGTCGAGCAAGTCGACCGGATTGCGGTTTCCGTCAAGGATGTCAGCATGGTCTTCGGCACTGTCCATGCCGTGAAGAGCGCATCCTTCGACCTGCCGAAAGGCCGGTTCCTCACTATTCTCGGGCCCTCGGGTTCCGGCAAGACGACCCTGCTGCGCATGATCGCCGGCTTCGACCGGCCGACCGGCGGCGAGATCTTCATCAACGGCCAGCCCGTCAGCGCCGTCCCGCCGCATGGCCGGGCCATCGGCATGGTATTCCAGAAGCTGGCGCTCTTCCCCCACATGACCGCGGCCGAGAACGTCGCCTTCCCGCTGAAGATGCGCCGCCACGACGCGCGCCGCATTCCGGAGAAGGTGGAGCGCTATCTCGATCTCGTGCGCCTCGGCGGCTACGGCAGCCGGCGCATCAACGAGCTTTCCGGCGGCCAGCAGCAGCGCGTCGCCATCGCCCGCGCCCTGGTGTTCGAGCCGGACCTCCTGCTGCTCGACGAGCCGCTGGCCGCGCTCGACCGCAAGCTGCGCGAGGAGATGCAGCTGGAGTTCCGCCGCATCCAGAAGGAGCTCGGCGTGACGACGATCAACGTCACCCATGACCAGCGCGAGGCGCTGGTGGTGTCCGACGAGGTCATCGTCATGGACGGCGGGGTGATCCAGCAGAAGGCGCGCCCGGTCGACGCCTACCGCACGCCCTCCAATGCCTTCGTCGCCAATTTCATCGGTGTCACCAATTTCATCGAGGGAAGGGTGGTCGAGCTTGGCGGGTCGCGCGCGGCGATCGAGGCGAGCGGCCTGCGCCTTGCCGGCCTGGCGGCCGACGAAACGCTTGCGGCCGGGAAGGCCTGCGCCGGCGCCGTGCGTGCCGAACAGATCCGCGTCGCGCCGAAGGACGGCCGCCTCGACGGCCTCGAGACCGTGGTCGAGGGCCTGGTGGCCGACTGCATCTTCGAGGGCGAGCGCGTCGTCTATGAAATCCGGGTGCCGCAGCTCGGCGACGTCATGATGCGCGTCTTCGACCACGATCCCGAATCCCATCTGCAGTTCGGCCCGGGCGACATGGTTCGCCTCGGCTGGAATGCAAGGGACATGCATGTCTTTGCAAGATAACCAACGAAGGCTGAGCCAGAGGAGAACGCGTAATGTCGCATGATAAACTTTCGTCCCTGCAGATCCGTCGCCGCACGCTGCTGGCGTCGATGGCCGCGGCCGGTGCGTCCGCAGGTCTTTCGACGCTCGGCGTCAGCCGCGCCTTTGCCCAGGAGCCCGAGAAGCCGGCCGAGATCATCGTCCGCGCCTGGGGCGGCAGCTGGGTCGACGCGCTGAAGGCCGGCGTTTCCGACAGCTTCACCAAGGCGACCGGCATCGCGGTACGTCACGACCTCACCGAGGACAACGAGATCCAGCCGAAGGTCTGGGCCGCCGTCGCGCAGAAGCGCGTGCCGCCGATCCATGTCAACTGGGACACGACCACCAATGCCACCAAGTCGGCGTTGCGCGGCGTGACCGAGGACCTGTCGGATCTGCCCAACCTCAAGAACACCACCGACCTTGCCAAGCCCGTCGGGCTCGACGGCTATCCGATCGTCAACACCTACGGCTACGTCTATGTGCTGGCCTATCGCCCCTCGGCCTTCCCGAACGGTGCGCCGAAGTCCTGGAAGGACCTGCTCGATCCGAAGCTGAAGGGCCGCATCGCGCTCTACAACGACGGCATCGGCTTCCACTTCCCCGCCCAGGTCGCCGGCGGCGGCAAGCTGGAGGATATCCCCGGCAACATGCAGCCGGCCTGGGATTTTATCTCGAAGATCAAGGAGCAGCAGCCGCTGCTCGGCGAGGACCCGGATTTCACCACCTGGTTCCAGAAGGGGGAGATCGACGCCGCCTGCACCATTTCCACCAATGCGCGCGAAGCCAAGAAGAACGGCATCGAGCTTGCCTGGGTGGTGCCGGAAGAGGGCGCCAAGTTCGACACGGACGGCCTGTGGATCCCCAAGGGCCTGCCGGAAAACGAACTCTACTGGGCCAAGCAGTACATCAACCATGCGCTGACCAAGGAAGCCCAGCAGGTCTGGCTCGACGGTCTCGGCCTGCCCGGCGTCGTGCCCGGCCTCACCCCGCCGGCCGATCTCGTCGACGACCCGTCCTATCCCACCACGGAAGAGGCCTTCAAGCACCTCATCCGCATCTCGTCCAAGGTGCAGGTCGAGAACGAGAGCCAGTGGTTCGCCAAGTTCAAGGAAATCATGCAGGGCTGAGGCCCTCACTGCCCGCCGCGACAATGAGCGGCGGGCCATCTCCTTTCGTTAAGAGGATCGGTTGATGCGCGCTCCCCGTGCCGCATATCCCGTGACATGGCGTGTCATGGATATGCTCGAACGCCTTGCGGCCGCCGTCTGGCCATCGAGTTTCCAGCGGGGCCTGCCCTATCTCATGCTGCTGCCGGCCCTCGTGCTGGTGGGGCTCCTGGTGCTCGGCCTCGTGCAGATCGGCGATACCAGCCTGAGGGTGCTCGACACCAACACGTTCCTGATGTCGGAGACCTATACGCTCGCCAACTACCAGCGTGCATTGACGGAGAGTTTCTTCGCGACGGTCGCCGGCCGCAGCCTGATGGGCTCGCTGATCGTCACCGTCGTCACGCTGCTCTTCGCCTTCCCCTATGCCTATCTGATGGTGCGCACGCCCTCCTCGGCGCTGCGCAAGTTCCTGCTGGTCGCGCTCTTCCTGCCGTTCTTCATCGGCCAGGTGGTGCGCGCCTATGGCTGGCTCATCATCCTCGGCAACCAGGGCATGGTCAACGAGGCGCTGGGGCTCGTCGGCGTGCCGCCCATGCGGCTGCTCTACAATTATCCGGCCGTGCTGTTCGGCCTCGTGCAATACATGCTGCCCTTCGCGGTGCTGATGCTCGCCCCGGCGCTGACGGCGATCCCGAGCGAACTGGAGGCCGCTGCCGCCTCGCTCGGCGCGGGCTGGGTGCGCACCTTCCGCCATGTCGTGCTGCCCCTGTCCCGGCCTGGGCTGGTCGGCGCGGGCCTTGTCGTCGTCACGCTGTCGCTGACGGATTTCGCCATCCCCGCGATCCTCGGCGGCGGCACGCAGGATTTCATCGCCAACGCCATCTACGACCAGTTCTTCCGCACCTCCGACCAGGGGCTCGGCGCGACGCTGTCGCTGATGCTCGTCGCCATCGGCTCCATCCTCGTCGGCGTCGTCTTCATGCTGTTCGGCGCGGGCACGCTCGCCATGGGGGAGACGCGCAAATGACCGGCAGCCGCAGCAAGTCCGTCGTGCTCTGGACCTTCGTCATCACGGCGCTCCTCATGCTCTCCGCGCCCACCATCGTGGTGCTCGGCGCGTCCTTCACGGCCGGCAACATCATCACCTTCCCGCCGGACGGCCTGTCGCTGAAATGGTACGGCGCGATCGCGCAGGCGAGCGATCTCCGGCAGGCCTTCCTGCGCTCGCTGATCGTCGCCACGATCTGCACCGTGGTCGCCATTCCCGTCGGCACGCTCGCCGGCATCGCGCTGGCGAAATACCGCGTGCGCTTCGCCCGCTCGATCCAGGTCTACCTGCTGCTGCCCTTCACCATTCCGCTGATCGGCTCCGGCATCGGCCTGATGCTGGTGTTCGGCAATGCCGGCGTGCTCGGCAAGCTGTGGCCCGTCGGCATCGCCTGCTGCGTCATCAACCTGCCCTTCATGATCTGGGCGGTGACCGCGAGCGCCAGCAACCTTTCGCCCGACCTGGAGCTGGCGGCGGCCAATTGCGGCGCGCCGCCCGTCCAGCGCTTCCTCTATATCACGCTTCCGGCGGTGCTGCCGGGCGTCATCACCGGCTCGCTCCTGATGTTCATCCTGGCGCTCAACGAGTTCCTGGTCAGCCTGCTGCTGGTGGATGCGCGAAGCGTCACGCTGCCGGTGCAGATCTACAATTCCATCCGGTCGATCATCACCCCGGACCTTGCCGCCATCTCGGTGGTCTTCATCGCCTGCGCCGCCTTCGTGATCGCGCTGCTCGATCGCCTGGTCGGCCTCGACATCTTCCTCAAATCGAAATGACCCTGCGGCCCGCGACGGGCCAGACATCAAGGACAAGACGATGACCAACGTGTCTTTCTACGAGTATTCCAAGCTCAACGCCGAGGAGAAGGCGGCCCTGCTGCGCCGGTCGGAGACCGATATTTCGAGCTTCATCGAGAAGGTCGCGCCGATCCTCGAGGCCGTGCGTACCGAGGGCGACAGGGCGCTGGCGCGCTTCGGCCGCGAACTCGACAAGGCCGACGTGACGGAGGCGAACCTCAAGGTCACGGAAGCGGAATTCGACGCGGCCTTCAAGCTGGTCGATGCGGGCGTCGTGGAATCCATCCGGTTCGGCATCGACAATATCCGCACCTTCCACGAGGAGCAGAAGCCGGAGGCCATGTGGCTGAAGGAGATCCGGCCCGGCGCCTTCGCCGGCGATCGCTTCACGCCCATCCAGTCGGTGGCGCTCTATGTGCCGCGCGGCAAGGGATCCTTCCCGTCGGTGACGATGATGACCTCGGTCCCCGCCGTCGTGGCCGGCGTGCCGAACCTTGCCATCGTCACGCCGCCCGCGCCGGAGGGCTCCGTCGATGCCGCGACGCTGGTCGCCGCGCGCCTTGCCGGCGTGGAGACGGTCTACAAGGTCGGCGGCGCGCAGGCGGTGGCGGCGGTCGCCTATGGTACCGAAACCGTCAGGCCGGCGCTGAAGATCGTCGGGCCGGGCAGCCCCTGGGTGGTTGCCGCCAAGCGCTCCCTCTCCGGCGTCATCGACACCGGCCTGCCGGCCGGCCCCTCCGAGGTGATGATCCTCGCAGACGATACGGTGCATGGCGGGCTCGCCGCGCTCGACCTGCTGATCGAGGCCGAGCACGGCCCGGATTCCTCGGCCTATCTCGTCACCCACAGCCGGCGCGTCGCGGAAGAGGCGCTCGCCGCCCTGCCGGATCATTGGGCGCGCATGTCCGAGCAGCGCGTCGCCTTCTCCAAGGCCGTATTGACCGGCAAGACGGGCGGCATCGTGCTGACAAGCTCCATCGAGGAGAGCTACGCCTTCGTCAACGCCTATGCGCCGGAACACCTTGAACTCCTCTCGGAAGAACCCTTCATCCATCTCGGCCACATCACCGAGGCCTCGGAGATCCTGATGGGCACGCATACGCCGGTCAGCATCGCCAATTTCTCGCTCGGGCCGAACGCCGTGCTGCCCACGAGCCGCTGGGCTCGTACCTTCGGTCCGCTCTCCGTCACCGATTTCGTCAAGCGCAGCTCGATCGGCTACGTCACCGCGCCGGCCTATCCGGAATTCGCCCGCCATTCGCACAACCTGGCGGTCTACGAGGGCTTCTCCTCCCATGCGCTGGCCGTATCGCCGCTGCGCCAGACCTACCTGAAGAAGGGCGGCTGAGACCATGAAGGCGGTGCGGCTCCATGATGCGAAGGACCTGCGGGTGGAGGCGGTGGCTCCGCTCTCCGCGCCGCCTGCCGGCTTCGTCAACCTTGCGGTCCGGGCCGCCGGCATCTGCGGTTCCGACCTGCACAACTATCGCACCGGCCAGTGGATCACCCGCCGGCCCTCGACGGCGGGGCACGAATTCTGCGGCCGTGTGACGGCGGTCGGGGACGGTGTCGGCCATGTCGCCGTCGGCGACGTGGTCTGCGTGGATTCCCGCGTCGAATGCGGCGGGTGCCCTGCCTGCCGCAGCGGCCGCGGCAATGTCTGCGAAGCCCTCGGTTTCGTCGGCGAGGTCTGCGACGGCGGCTTTGCGGAAGCGGCGCAATTGCCCGCCCGGCTCGTCCTGCGCCACGATCCGGCGCTTTCACCGCTCGTCGCCACGATGGCCGAACCGCTGGCGGTGGCGCTGCATGCCGTGCGCCGGCTGGCCGCCCCGGCGGGCGAACCGGTCCTCGTCGTCGGCTGCGGCACGATCGGCGGGCTCGGCGCGCTGCTGCTCTCGCGCCTGCATGACGGCCCCCTTCTCCTCGCCGACCTTAACCCGGAAAAGGTCGCGCTGGTGCAGGCGGTCGCGGGCGGCACGGCCGTTGATCTCGAAAGAGACGCCATCGACGCGGCACTTGCCGGTGGGCGCCTGCGCTATGCGCTCGATGCGACCGGCAGCATCCGCGCCATCGCCGGGACGCTGGACCTCCTCTCGGGCGGCGGCGCGCTCGCCCTTGTCGGCATCGGCCACGGCAAGCTCGACCTCGACCCCAACATCCTCGTCGAGCGGGAGATCGCGCTCGTTGGCTGCCACGCCTTCGCGAACGAACTGTCCGAGGCGGTCGGCCTGCTCCCCGAACTCGCCCCGGCGCTTGCCCGGCTGGTCGAGGTCCTGCCGGATCTCGATGCGGTGCCGGCGGCCTATGAGCGGCTTTTGCGGGGGGAAAGCCGGGCGCTGAAGACGATCGTCGCGGTGGAGAGACAGTGAACCATGAACACGCTTTCGGATTCCGCATCGCCGCTCTACGAGAAGGTCAAGGATTTCGTCCTCGGCAATATCGGCAGCGGTAAATGGGGCCGCAACAGCCGGCTTCCCTCGGAGAACGAGCTCGTCTCGGCGCTCGGCGTGTCGCGCATGACCGTGCACCGGGCGCTGCGCGAGCTCACCTCGGAGGGGCACCTGCGCCGCATCCAGGGCGTCGGCACCTTCGTCGCGCCGCCGAAGCCGCAATCGACATTGATCGAGATCAGCAACATCATCACCGAGATCAAGGCGCGCGGCAGCCGCCACCGGGCCGAGGTCGTGGTGCTGGAGCGGATAAAATGGCCTGCACCGGAACTGTTGCTCGCCTTCGAATTCGAAACGCTCCGGCCCGTCGATCATTCGGTGGTCATCCATTTCGAGAACGACCTGCCCGTCCAGCTGGAGGAGCGCTTCGTCAATCCGGACCTCGTCTCCGGCTATGTCGAGCAGGATTTCAGCGCCACGGCGACCTACGACTATCTGCAGACCGCGACACCGCTGACCGAAGTCGAGCACCTGATCAGCGCCCTGCCGGCCGGTGAGGACAATGCGCGCCTCCTGCAAATCCGCCCCGGCGACTGCTGCCTCGTCCTCAACCGCAAGACCTGGACGGGACCGGTCGTCGCCACCGTCAACACGCTGACCTATGTCGGCAGCCGCTATTCGCTCGGCAGCCGCTACCTGCACGGCAGCAAATGATCCCCGCCCATCCGGAAGGAACGTCATGACTCAGCCCACCAGCCGCACGGCGGAAATCAGGACGCTCGCGAAAGCCGGAAACGGTGAGGCGGAACGGCTTCTGGCCGACCTTCTGCGCGATCTCTTCACGATCGAGGCGCGCAACGTCGCGATCAACCACGACCAGTACAGCCTCAATTCTCTGAACGGCTTCTTCGAGACCGACGACGGCGCCTTCTTCTTCAAGTTCCACCAGGAGGAGGGCGAGGAGGCGATGAGCGGCGAATACTACCGCGCCGATATCCTTGCCAAGGCCGGCCTGCCGGTGGACCAGCCGCTGCTGATGTCGGTGCTGCCCGGCGAGCAGATCCTCGTCTACCGCCGCCGCACCGATCCGCGCTTTTCCGACGTGTTGCGCGCGCTCGACATGACGGACGACGCCGCGGCGCGTGAAAAGGCCGTCAAAGCCGAGCGCGCGCTGAGCGAGGCCGTGCTGAAGGTCTATCTCGATACGCTGCATCCGGTGAATGCCGCCGAGGTCGCGGCCGAGCCGATCCACCGCCTGTTCTACGAGCGCCTGATCGATCCGCCGGAGGGCGCCTATCCGGGAGGGCGGCTTTCGCGCTTCTATGTCGGAAAGGATTTCGCCTTTCCCGGCCTCACGCTCGGCTGGGACCGGCTTTCGCGCTGCCGCTTCGTCGTCAATGGCATCGAATACGAAGACAGTATCGGCGCGCTGTTCGATACCGCGCACGAACGGCTCGCCCCGGCGCGCCTTGCCGATGCCGGCGGCGTCGTCGCCCATGGCGACGCGCACAACGCCAATGTCTGGTACGAGGAGCGCGGCGGTTCCGCCCGCCTTGCCTTCTTCGACCCGGCCTTTGCCGGCGAGAACATCCCGACGCTTCTTGCCGAGGTGAAGACGACCTTCCACAACATCCTCGCCCATCCCTTCTGGCTCTACGATCCCGCCGAGGCGTCGGCGCGGTACAAGGCCAGCGCCGTTCTCGACGGCGACCGGCTAAATGTCACCATGGATTTCGAACCGAGCCCCGTTCGGCGGGCGCTGCTGGAGGTCAAGGCCGAGGCCCTGTGGCGCCCGCTGCTGGCAACCTTGAAGGCGCGGGACATGCTGCCCGCCGATTGGCGGCGCGTCGTCCGGCTCGGCCTCTTCCTCTGCCCGACGCTCGTCATGAACCTGCGCGCCGGCGCGACGAGCCACAACCCCGTTTCCTCGCTCATCGGTCTTTCCGTCGCGGTCATGGCCGGCAGCGAGCCGGTGGCGGGGGAGGATGTGGTGAGCCGCTTCCTCGACGCGATCGATCCGGGCAGAGGCTGACATGAAGCCGGTCAACATCCACGATTTCCGCGACCTTGCCCGCCGGCGGCTGCCGAAGATCTTCTTCGACTATATCGACGGCGGGTCGTTCGAGGAGGAGACCATGCGGGCGAACCGGTCGGATTTCGCCCGGTTCGGCCTCAGCCAGACCGTGCTGGTGGAGCCCCGCCCGCAGGACCTTTCGACCGCCTATCTCGGGCGCCGCCATCCCCTGCCGTTCATGCTGGGGCCGGTCGGCTTTCTCGGGCTCTATTCCGGCGGCGGCGAAGGGAAGGCGGTGCGCGCCGCCCATGCCGCGGGCATCCCCTTCTGCCTGTCGACCTTCTCGATCGCCTCGCTTGCCGATCTGCGCGCGGTGACGGACGGGCCGCTGCACTTCCAGCTCTATGTGCTGGAGGATCGCGCGCTCTCGGAGGAATTCCTCGTCGCGGCCGAACGGGCCGGCGTCGATACGCTGTTTGTCACGGTCGACACGGCCATTACCGGCATCCGCGAACGGGACGTGCGCAACGGGTTCCGCTCCCTGACGCGGGTGACGCCGGGGCTTCTGGCGCGCCTCGCGCTGAAGCCGCGCTGGCTTGCCGACGTGGCGCTGCGCGGCATGCCCTCGGTGCGGGCGATCGAGCACCGGCCGGATTTTGGCCGCGGCGCCCTCGAGCAGGCGGCCAACCTGTCGCGCCGGATCGACAAGACGCTGTCCTGGAAGGATATCGCCTGGCTGCGCGAGCGCTGGACCGGCAAGCTCGTCGTCAAGGGTGTCCTTGCACCGGGAGACGCCGTGACGGCGCGCGATATCGGCTGCGACGGCGTGGTGATCTCCAACCACGGCGGCCGCCAGCTTGACGGCGCGTCGAGCACCATCGCCGCGCTTGCCGGTATCCGGGCCGCCGTCGGTCCCGGCTTCTGCCTCATGCTGGACGGCGGCATCCGCCGCGGCACGGATATCCTCAAGGCGATCGGCCTCGGCGCCGACGGCGTGATGCTCGGCCGCGCCTATGCCTATGGCCTTGCGGCGGCGGGGGAGGCGGGTGTCGCGGAGGTGATTTCGATCCTGACGCGGGAAATCTCGATCAGCCTCGCCCTGATGGGCATCGCCTCCATCGATGATCTCAAGGCGGCGGGCCGCGCGGCCGTGCCGTTCGCGGACGCGCGGGGCGCTTAACGCCCGCCCCACACCTGCGTGCCGAAACCTCGAAGCGCCCAGCGCCTGCCGTCGCTGGTCAGCGTCAGCGTCGCGAGCGGCTCGACGTCGATGCGCCGGAGCGAGGTGAGGGGGGCGCTGACCACATGCAGGAAAAGCAGCTTTAGGACGATGGCATGGGTGACGGCCAGCGTGTGTCCGCCCTGCGCGTGGCGCTCGTCCAGCCAGGCCGCCGCCCGGGCCTGCACCGCTTCCGCGGTTTCGCCGCCATGCGGGGCCGAGGACGGATCCGACATCCAGCGCTGCAGGTCCTCCGGCGATTGTTCCGCCACATCGGCGACCGTCCGGCCGGTCCATCGCCCGTAGTCGGCATCCCGCAGCGCCGGGCACGATGCCGCGTCGGGCGAGAAGGCGGCTGCGGTCTCGGCCGCGGAACGCTCGGGTGCGTGCAGCACCGCGTGGAACCTGCCGAGGCTTTGCGCCAGTTCGCTCAATCGCGCCTGCTCGCCGGGCAGCAAGGGGTCATCGGCGGAAAAGCGCAGCTGCCGATTGGCTGCGGTTGCGCCGCGACTGAGGATCGTCAGGCGCGTCGCCCTGCCTGCGGCCGGTTTCGGCTCTCTTGCCTGCGTGCTCATGGTCTCTCCATGCGTCACGCCGCCGGCGGGTGCAGCCGGGTGTCGAGCGCGAAATTCTCCTGGAATTTCAGCGCGTAGGTGCCCGGCGCGGCGCCTGCGAGGAAGATCAGGTTCCAGCTATGCGGCGAGACCGCGCTCGGAATGGCGACGAAACGGTGCCGGCGCAACAGGTCGTCGCCGAAGGCCTGCTGGCCCGCGCCGGGAATGCCCGGGCGCAGCCAGTTCGGATTGGGCACCGTTTGCGGATCGACGACGTGGACGTCGCTGCTGTCAGCGATGACGGCGGCCGTCATGCGGTGCGCCACCGTGTCGAGTGCACGAAACCCCTTGTGGACCGCGACTTCGAGGATCGCCGTCGCCGGATCGAGCGAGCAATAGACCGCGCGCGTGCCCTTGCTGTTCCAGCGGCCGCCGACGCGATAGGCGCCTTCGCCGCTGTCCCAGGTCGGCGCATGGTCGGCCTGGTCGAGCCGCCAGGCGACCAGTTCGCTCCCGCCGAGCGCAATCGGCAGGAAGGTCACGCGTAGACGCCGTATTCGAGCCGGGCGAGATGGTCTTCGACCAGTTCCACGCCGGCCGGCGTTCCCAGAAGGTCGATGGGGCGGCGCTGGTCCAGCCCGACGGCCGGCCGCTCCAGCCATTGCTCGGCTTCCGCCTGCGAGCCGAAGATATCCGTCGCCTTCGCCAGGATCTCGGCGAATTTCCATGTCCGGCCGCTCTGTTCCAGGCTGAGCGGCTTGGAGGGCGTGTCCCTGCGCCGCTGCCAGGTGCGCAGGCTCATGCCCACCGCCTTTTCGAGCGATTCGTTCTTGCCGATGAAGACGAGATTGCCGACAAGGTGATCCAGCGCCGAGGCGGGCAGGCCGTGCAGAAGCAGTTCATGGGCGTCGAGCGCATTGGTGAGGCGGCGCGACAGGATGCGCGAACCGCCGAGCAGGGCTTCGATTTTCTGCAATTCGCCGCCGGCTGTTGCCGGGGATGCCTTCGCCGCAACGGCCATGGTCGTTCTCCGCGTCATCTGTCGCTTGAAATATGTCATCTGTCGCAAGCGATTTCAAGCGCCGCGTACTCCGCGAGTGCGTCATGGTGGATTTCCCGCCGTGGCCAATTCCGCTAGCCCCGCCGGACGGTTAAGGTGCGGCGCTAATATCAGGTGTGGAGAGCGGCGGAATGACGACAATCACGGTGGACGAGGTGCTCGACCGCGCCGGCGCCGGCGCCTATCAGCGGCGGCTTCTGGCGATCTTCGGCCTGGTCTGGACGGCCGATGCGATGCAGGTGCTCGCGGTCGGCTTCACGGCCGCGTCGATCGCCGCCACGTTCGGCCTTACCGTCCCGCAGGCCTTGCAGACCGGCACGCTCTTCTTCCTCGGCATGCTTCTCGGCGCCGCCGGCTTCGGCCGGCTTGCCGATCGCATAGGCCGGCGGCGGGTCCTGATCATCACCGTCGCCTGCGACGCCCTTTTCGGCACGCTCTCCGTCTTCGCGCCCGATTTCACCATCCTGCTCGTTCTGCGCTTTCTCACCGGCGTGGCCGTGGGCGGCACGCTGCCGGTCGATTATGCGATGATGGCGGAGTTCCTGCCGGCACGAAACCGCGGCCGCTGGCTGGTCATGCTCGAAGGCTTCTGGGCGGTCGGTACGCTCATCGTCGCGCTCGTCGCCTGGGCCGTCAGCCTTGCGGGCATTGCCGACGGCTGGCGCTACATCTTCGCGGCGACGGCCATTCCGGCGCTGATGGGCATCGGCCTGCGCTTCCTGGTGCCCGAATCCCCGCTCTACCTCCTGCGTCTTGGAAAGATGCAGGAGGCGAAAGGCGTTCTCGACAGGATCCTCCGTGTCAACGGCAAGGCGCCGCTGGCGGCGGATGTGCCCCTGGTGCAACCTCCCGGCGTCGGAGAGCCCGGCATCTTCGGCGCGGATCTGCGCCGGCGCAGCGTGATGATCCTGGTGATCTGGTTCCTGGTCTCGGTCTCCTATTACGGCGTCTTCACCTGGCTGCCGCCGAAGCTTGCGGGCGAGGGGTTCGGCTTCGTCCGTGGCTACGGCTTCCTCGTCTTCCTCGCCCTGGCCCAGATCCCCGGCTATGCGCTGGCTGCCTACGGCGTCGAGACCTGGGGCCGCCGGCCGACGCTGGCGGGCTTCTGCCTGCTTTCGGCGCTGGGCTGCCTGCTGTTCGTCGTCGCCGGCACGGGAACGCTGATCGGTGCCTCCCTGCTGATCATGAGCTTCGCGCTGCTCGGCACCTGGGGCGCGCTCTACGCCTTCACCCCGGAACTCTACCCGACGGCATCGCGGGCGACCGGCATGGGCACGGCGGGAGCCGTCGCCCGGCTTGGCGGCCTCCTGGCGCCGTCGCTGACGGGGCTTGTCGTGCAGCAGGGCTTCGGCCTTGCCATCGGCATCTTCGCCGGCCTCCTGGTCGCCGCGGCCATTGCGGCCTTCCTGATCGATGCGGAGACGCGGCAGGCATCGCTGGCCTGACGAGGCGCCATCCGCCTGCGCGGTTTCGCGCCGTTGCAAACCCTTGTGCTTGCGACGCCCGTCGTGGCATTAGGATGCCTTCCTGCGGAGAACGGTACATGATCAAGAACACGATGGCCGGCCGGCCATGGAAGAGCCTGGTGCTCGCAGCGTCCCTTTTCATGGGGACGGCCGCGCATGCGACGCCCGTGCTCGTCGTGGATGCCGACAATCACCAGGTGCTGCACGAGGAGGACGCCGGGGTGCCCTGGTATCCCGCCTCGACGACCAAACTCATGTCGGCGCTCGTCGTCTTCGAGGCCATCCGCGCCGGCGAGGTGAACCTTGCGACGCCGGTCGTCATGTCCCGCAACGCGACGAAGCAGGCCTTCCTCGAATCGGGCCTTACCCTGGGGCGGACGATGACGCTCGAGGATGCGCTTTTTGCCATGATCACCGCGTCGGCAAACGACGTCGCCGTGGCCCTTGCGGAAACCGTGGCCTCCGACGAGGCATCCTTCGTGCGGCGCATGAACGAGACGGCGGCCCGCATCGGGCTCACCGGCACGCATTTCTCCAATCCGAACGGCCTGTTCGACCGCAAGAACTATACGACTGCCCGCGACCTTGCGCTGCTGGGCATGGAGGTGGATCGGCTTTTTCCGGAATATCGCCGCTTCTTCCTCGCCTCGGCCGTGACGATCGACGGTAAGGAGATCAAGTCCAACAACCTGCTGCTGACCCGGTTCAGCGGCACGATCGGCATGAAGACGGGCTTCCTGTGCGCCTCGGGGCGGAACTATGTCGGGCTGGCCGCGCGCAACGGACGGCGCGTCATGGTGGTTATCCTGGGCGCGACGACCGAGCGCGAACGTAACGAGCGGTCGGCGCAATACCTGACGCAGGCCTTCGACGACCGCCTGTCCTCGGGTGCCGGGCTTCTGGAGAACCTGCGCAACCGGACGGACGTGGCGCCGGAGGACATGCGCATCCGCCTGTGCACGGACAAGAGCGCAGCCTACGAGGCGAGCCGCGATGCGCTTTACCCGATGGGCCTGCCGGGGCATGAGACCTATCTGCAGGACCCGACGCCGGGGCAGGTCCACGCGATCGGCACCTGGGCCACCGACACGGTGGACGACGTGCCGGTCCCCAAGCGCCGTCCGTCCTGAACGGCGCGGCCGGCCAAGTCTCAGGCGTAGCGGCTGACGGCGAGGTCCGTCGCGTCGATCTCCGGCTTTTTCCCGGAAACGAGGTCGGCGACGAGGCGGGCGGAACCCGAGCTCATCGTCCAGCCGAGCGTGCCGTGGCCGGTGTTAAGATAGAGGCCGGCGACCTTCGTCGGGCCGATCACCGGCGTGCCGTCCGGCGTCATCGGCCGAAGGCCCGACCAGAAGCTCGCCTTGGACACGTCGCCGCCCGGGAAGAGGTCGGTGACGGAGTGCTGCAGCGTCAGGCGGCGGGGCTCGCCGAGGTCGTTGGTATAGCCGGAGATCTCCGCCATGCCGCCGACGCGGATGCGGTCGCCGAGGCGGGTGATGGCGATCTTGTAGGTCTCGTCCATCACGGTCGATTCAGGGGCGCGCGTGGCATCGGTGATCGGGATCGTCAGCGAATAGCCCTTGACCGGATAGACCGGCAGGCGGATGCCGTGCGGGCGCACGAGGAGCGGCGAGAAGCTGCCGAGCGCGACGACCACGGCATCGGCCTGAAGCCTTCCATGCGCGGTGACGACGCCGGTGACGCGGCCGCCCTCCACGTCGAGGCCGCGGATGATGCTGCCGTAGTTGAAGGTGACGCCGAAGGCCTTTGCCTTTTCCGCCAGCGCACCCGCGAACTTGAAGCAGTCGCCGGTCTCGTCCTTCGGCGTCAAAAGACCGCCGACGATCTTTTCGCGCACATGCTTCAAGGCCGGTTCGACGCGGATGCAGCCCTCGGGATCGAGCACTTCATAGGGAATGCCGTCGGCGGCGAGCGCCTTGACGTCCTTGGCCGAGGCGTCGAGCTGGGCTTCGCTGCGGAAGAGCTGCAAGGTGCCCTGCATGCGCTCGTCATAGGTGATGCCGGTCTCTTCGCGCAGCGCGGCGAGCGAGACGCGGCTGTAGTCGGCAAGGCGCAGCATGCGGCTCTTGTTGAGCGCATAGCGCGCCGAGGTGCAGTTGCGCAGCATCTGCGCCATCCAGGCGAGCATGGCCATGTCGACCTTGGGGCGCAGGATCAGCGGCGCATGCTGCATGAACAGCCATTTCATCGCCTTCATCGGAATGCCGGGCGCGGCCCAGGGCGAGCAATAGCCGAAGGAAACCTCGCCGGCATTGGCAAAACTCGTCTCCAGTGCCGGGCCGGGCTGGCGGTCGACGACCGTGACCTCGTGGCCGGCGCGGGCAAGCTGGTAGGCGGAGGTGACGCCGACGATGCCGGCGCCAAGAACGATGACTTTCATGATGTCCTCATAGGAGAAGAAGAAGGCTCAGCGGTACTGCCGCCGGTAACGGTGGCCGAGGCCGGTCAGGATTTCGTAGGCAATGGTGCCGGCATCGCGCGCCACGTCCTCCAGGCTCTGGTGTGGGCCGAGGATCTCGACGTGGCTGCCGAGTGTGAGGCGGTCCTCCGGCAGGGCGGAGACGTCGATGGTGATGCTATCCATCGATACCCGCCCGACGATGGGCAGGCGCACGCCGTCGCAATAGGCGGCGCCCCGGCCGGAGAGGCTTCGCGGCAGGCCGTCGGCATAGCCGGCGGCGATGGTGGCAAGGCGCGCCGAGCCGGCCGTGACATGGGCGGCGCCGTAGCCGACGCGCGTGCCGGCGGGCACGGTGCGCACCTGCACCACGGCGACGTCGAGGCGGACGACCAGCTCCATCGGGTTCGCCCGGCCGGCGGTCGGCGCGCCGCCATAGAGCGCGATGCCGGGGCGAGCGAGCACGCCGTGATAGGCCTTGCCGAGGAAGATGCCGCCCGAATTGGCAAAGCAGATATCGACGCCGGGAAACTCCGCCGCGACGCGCTCCATCTCGGCGCGCTGGTCTTCGTTCTGTTCGTTCTCTGCATCGTCGGCGCAAGCGAGGTGGCTCATCACAAAGAGGACATCGATGCTGCTGCCGGCGCCGGCGAGGCCGGCAAGTTCCTTGCGTTCCTCCGGCGGCACGCCGAGGCGTGACATGCCGGTGTCGAATTGCAGCACCGCCGGCAGCGTGCGGCCGAGGGCCTTCGCCATGCCGCTCCACGCGTGCCATTGTTCCAGCGAATTGACGACCGGCACGATATTCTCGTGGGCACAGGCGCTTTCGTTGCCGGGCTGCAGGCCGTTCAGCACGAAGACCGCGGCATCGGCCGCCAGGCGCGGGCGCAGGCGAAGCGCCTCGACGAACTGGGCGACGAAGAAATGGCGGCAGCCATGGGCATAAAGCTTTTCGGCCACCCGGTCGGCGCCGAGCCCGTAGGCGTCGGCCTTGACGACGGCCGCGGCGCGCGCGGGCGCGACCTCGGCGGCGAGTTTTTCATAATTGCGGGCGAGCGCGCCAAGGTCGATGTCGAGATAGCCCGATGCACCCTCCGCCGCTTGCGTCCCGCCGGTCTCGTCCTGTCGTATCGCGCCGTCCATGCCAAGCCCCCCGATCGTGCGAAGCCTAGTGAAAGGATCGTGAAATTGCCGAGGAAACAGCGATTGATTGTTGCGCCAAAGCATGATTTTTGAAGGAAACGACGACGATTTGGAATGATCTGCCATGGCCGCCCTCGACGCGATCGACCGCAACATCCTCCGGCTCCTGCGGCTCGACGCGCGCATGAGCAATGCCGCCCTTGCCGCCGAAGTGGGCCTCTCCCCGTCCGCCTGCCTTCGCCGGATCAAGCTGATGGAGAAGGCAGGCGTCATTCGCGGCTATACGGCGCTGGTGGATACGTCGAATGTCGAGGCGACGATCGCCGTCATCATCAACATCACGCTGGAGCGGCAGACGGAGGACCATCTCGACCGCTTCGAGGCGGCGGTGCGCAAGCATCCCGAGATCCGCGAATGTTTCCTCATGACGGGCGGCTCGGATTACCTGCTGCGCGTCGAGGTGGCCAATGCCGGCGAGTTCGAGCGCATCCACAAGGAGATTCTCTCGGCCATGCCGGGCGTTTCGCGCATCCATTCGAGCTTCGCGATCCGCAACGTACTGGCGACGCGGCCGCGCGGGCGGCGATAGGGATGCTCCCCGCGCGTCAGGTCCTGTTGCCGTAGTATTTTTCCGCGATGCCGCGGGCGGCGGCGGCGATCTTCCGGCCGATCTCGTGCATGCGGGCCGTGTCGGCGCGCGCGGTCGGTGCGGCCACCGCCAGCGCGCCCATCGGCCGCCCCGCGGGCGTGAGGATGGGCGCCGCGGCGCTGATGACGCCGATCTCGAACCCCTGCTGGCTGATCGAATAGCCCCGCTCGACCGTTTCGCGCAGGAGCGCGCGCACCGCTCCGGCCTCCGTGATCGTCTCGGCGGAAAAGCGCTCCAGCGGCCGCGCCAGCGCGCGGTCGATCTCGCCAGGCGGAAGGAAGGCGAGATAGGCGAGCCCCGAGGCGGTGGCGTGGAAGGGCAGCACGGCCCCGGGATCGACGATCACGCGGTGCGCCTGGGCGGAATCCTCCACATGAATGGTTGAGAGCCGCCCGCCGGAAAATTCCGACAGGTGCACCGTCTCGCCGGCCTCTTCCGCCAGCGCCTTGGCGAAGGGGGCGGCCACGGCGACGAAGGGGAAACGCGCCTGGCGCAGGCGCGCCAGCCGGACGGGCGCCGCGCCGAGCCGATAGCGGCGCGTTTCCCCGTCCTGTTCCACGAAGCCGTGGCTTTCCAATTCCACCAGGAAGCGCCGTGCCGTCGCTTTGTCGAGGGCCGAAAGCCGCGCCAGGTCGCTGAGACCGATGTCCTTGTCCAGTCCGGAGATCAGGTCGAGGAGGGAAAGGGCCTTTCCGATGGTGCTCATGCATGCGCTCCGCAGTGTCGTGTCCGTTGTTGCCAGGGCCATTGCCGCATCTGCCACTCCCGTCCGCATTCCTGGTCAAGATACTTAACATGAGAAATAACTTGACGGCGGAACTGGCTTTTGCAAATCTATAATTAAAATAACGGTTCAAATAATGAACCTCAAGGAAATAATTCGTGGGAACCGCCGTCGCCCCCGGCGCGGCATCGGACAGCGCCGCCGAATATGGAGAGCGGCCAGGATGGGAGCAGGATCATGACCGAACACAGCGTGCCGCCGGGCGGCGCGAACCAGTTGCGCAAGAACAGCCTCGGTATCGGGGCGGTCACATTCCTCGTCGTTTCCGCGGCCGCGCCGCTGACGGCGGTTGCCGGCGGCGTGCCGCTGTCGATGATGCTGGGCAACGGCCCCGGCATTCCGCTGACCTTCGCCTTCGTGACGACCGTGCTGCTGCTCTTTTCCGTCGGCTATGTCGCCATGGCCCGCCATATCAGCAATGCCGGCGCCTTCTATGCCTATACGGCGCAGGGGCTGGGCGGCCTTGCCGGTGGCGCTGCGGCGCTCGTCGCCATCCTCGCCTACAATGCCATGCAGATCGGCATCTTCGGCCTGTTCGGCGCCGCCACGGCCGGTTTCTTCGCCGGCTACGGCCTCGACCTGCCCTGGTGGGCCTGGACCTATCTCGGCATCGCCCTCGTCGCAATCCTCGGCTATCGTCGGGTGGACCTTTCCGCTCGCGTGCTCGCCGTGCTGGTCGTGCTCGAATATCACGTCGTGCTGGTCATCGACGCGGCCATCCTTGTGAAGGGCGGCGACAGTGGCCTTTCCGCCGCGCCCTTCACGCCGTCTGCCTTCTTCTCGGGAACCCCGGCCATCGGCATCCTGTTCTGCTTTGCCGCCTTCATCGGCTTCGAGGCGACGACCATCTACAGCGAGGAAGCCCGCGAGCCGGAGAAGACCGTGCCGCGCGCCACCTACATCTCCGTGCTGATCATCGGCCTCTTCTACATGCTGACCTCCTGGCTGATGGTGAACGGCGCGGGCGTCGACAAGCTGGTGCCGGAAATCCAGGGCCTTGCCGATCCGACGACCTTCCTCTTCGGCCTGGCCGACCGCTATGTCGGCGGCGGCATCACCACCGCCATGAGCATCCTCTTCGTCACGAGCCTGTTTGCCGGCGTCGTCGCCTTCCACAACGGCGTCGCGCGCTATCTCTACGTTGCCGGCCGCGAGGGTCTGCTGCCGAGGGCGCTCGGCGTCACCCATCCGGTGTTCCAGAGCCCGCATGCCGGCTCGCTCGTCCAGACGGTCATCGCCGTCGCCGTCGTCACGCTCTTCGCCTTCACGGGGCAGGATCCGGTGCTGGCGCTGTTCTCCTGGCTCACCAATGTCGGCACGCTGGCGGTCATCCTGCTGATGGCTTTGACCGCCTTCTCCATCGTCGCCTTCTTCGGCCGCAATCCGGGCCTTCAAGGCAATCGCGTGGTCACGACGGTGCTGCCGGTGCTGACGGGCCTCATTCTTCTGGCGCTGGTCTTCTATATTGCCACGAACTTCGGCGCGCTGGCCGGTGCGGAGGGGGCGCTTGCCGTGCTCCTGCCTGGCCTCGTGCTGATCGCCGCCATCATCGGCCTTCTGTGCGCCCTGCGCCTGAAGGCGGGCGATGCCGGCGCCTTCGCCCGGCTCGGCGTTCGCCGGGAAGTGTGAGAACAGGGGTGGCGCCCCGGCGCCACCCGTCTTTCGAGGGAAGACCATGCAGGAAAAGATCGAAGCGCTCCGCAACCTTGCCGTGGCTCCGCAGGCGCTGTTCATAAACGGCACCCGGCAGGACCCGGTGGAGGGGGCGGTGCTCGATGTCGTCTCGCCCATAGACGGGCGCTGGCTGACGACCATCGCGGATGCCGGCGCCGAAGACGTCGACCGGGCAGTGAAGGCCGCCCGTGCGGCGTTCGAAAAGGGCCGCTGGGCGAAGGCGGCGCCGGCGGAGCGCAAGCGGGTGCTGCTGAAGATCGCCGACCTGATCGAGAAGCATGCGCTGGAGCTTGCCGTGCTCGGCGTGCGCGACAACGGCACCGAGATTTCCATGGCGCTGAAGGCCGAGCCCGGCAGCGCGGCCGGTACGTTCCGCTACTATGGCGAGGCGATCGACAAGGTCTATGGCGAGATCGCGCCGACGGCGGCCGACATACTCGGCCTCGTCCACCGCGAGCCGGTCGGCGTCGTCGGCGCCATCGTGCCGTGGAATTTCCCGCTGATGATCGGCGCCTGGAAGATCGCGCCGGCGCTCGCCGCCGGCAATTCCGTTGTGCTGAAGCCGTCGGAGGTTGCCTCGCTGACGCTGCTGCGCCTTGCCGAACTCTGCACCGAGGCCGGACTGCCGGAAGGCGTGCTGAACGTCGTGACCGGCCGGGGCAGCGTTGCGGGCGAGGCGATGGGCCTGCATCCGGACATCGATGTGCTGGTCTTCACCGGCTCGGGTCCCGTCGGCCGGCGCCTGCTCGAATATTCCGCCCGTTCCAACCTGAAGCGCGTCTATCTGGAACTCGGCGGCAAGTCGCCAAATATCGTCTTCGCCGACGCGCCGGACCTCGACCGCGCGGCGAAGGTTTCCGCCTACGGCATCTTCCGCAATTCGGGGCAGGTCTGCGTGGCCGGCTCGCGGCTTCTTGTCGAGCGCTCCATCGCGGAGGAGTTCTCGCAGAAGGTGGCGGAGATCGCGGCCGCGATGAAGGTCGGCGATCCGCTGCTTCTGGCCACCGAGGCGGGGGCCATTTCCAGCGAGGCGCAGCTCGGCAAGAATCTCGGCTTTGCCGGGCAGGCGCTTTCCGAGGGGGCCCGGCTGCGCACCGGCGGCAAGCGTATCCTTGCCGGGACCGGCGGCTTCTACATGCAGCCGACCGTCTTCGACGTCACGCCGGGCATGACGCTCGCCCGCGAAGAGGTGTTCGGGCCGATCCTCTCCATCATCCCCTTCGATGGTGAGGAAGAGGCCTTGCGCATCGCCAACGGCACGAAATACGGTCTCGCCTCCGCCGTCTGGACCGCCGACCTGTCGCGGGCGCACCGCATGGTGCGCGGCATCCGCGCCGGCGTCGTGCATGTCAACACCTATGGCGGGGCCGACGGCACCGTGCCGCTCGGCGGCGTGCGCCAGTCCGGCAACGGGCACGACAAGTCCCTGCACGCGCTGGACAAATATCTCGACCTGAAGACGGCCTGGATCCAGCTGTAGAGCATTTCCAGCCGAAGCGAGATCGCTTCGGCGTCGGATAATGCTCTAGCTGTCTTCCAGCGCGCGGGCGATGCCGGTGATGACGGTGAAGGCGGTGTCCGCGTCGTCGCGGGTCATCTCGAACTGGCCGGCCTGGAAGCGGATGGCGATGCGGCCGTCGACCCGGGTCTGCGTCAGGTAGATGCGGCCGTCGTCGTTGATGGCGTTGACGAGGGCGATGTTGTGCCGGTCGGCCTCCATGCCGCCCTTGTGGCGGAAGGAGAAGAGCGAGAGCACCGGTTCGCTGACGATCTCGAAATCCGGTTCGCCGGCAAGCCGCCCGGCGAGTTCCCTCGACCAGGCGACGTGGTTGCGGATCATCGTGCGCAGGCCTTCCAGTCCGTGATAGCGCAGCAGGAACCAGAGTTTCAGCGCGCGGAAGCGACGCCCGAGCGGCACGGACCATTCGGAATAGTTGATGATGCCGTCATGGCCGTGGGTCTTCAGGTATTCCGGCTGGATGGCCAGCGTGCGCACTTGGTCCTCGGGGCTGCGGATGAACTGTACCGAGCAGTCGAAATTGGCGCCGAGCCATTTGTGCGGGTTGAAGACGACGGAATCGGCCGCCTCGATGCCCTCCCAGAGGGTGCGGAATTCCGGGCAGATCATGGCTGATCCCGCCCAGGCGGCATCGACATGGAGATAGAGGCCATGCGCTTTGGCCACTGCCGCCACATCGCGGATCGGGTCGCAGGCGCCGATGGAGGTGCCGCCGGTGCAGGCGATCACGCCGGCCGGGATGTGGCCGGCTGCAAGGTCCGCGCGGATCGCGGCGTCGAGCGCCTGCGGGTCCATGCCGTTGAGCGGGCCGCTGGTGGGGATGCGCACGAGGTTCGCCTCACCGATGCCGGAAATCCAGATCGCCCGGTCGATGGAGCTATGCACCTGCTTCGACGCATAGACGCGCACCGCCCCGTGCGCCGCCAGCCCGTCGCTGTTGCCCTTCCAGCCGAGCGCCTTCTCGCGCATGACCAGCACGGCGGCGAGTGTCGCGGTGGAGGCGGAATCCTGGATGACGCCGGAAAAGCCCTCCGGCAGGCCGAGCGCCTGGCGCAGCCAGTCGACCACCCGTGTTTCAAGCTCGGTGGCGGCCGGCGATGTCTGCCAGAGCATGCACTGGGCGGCGACGGAGGTGACGAGATAATCCGCGATGACCGACACCGGCGCGGCATTGGCCGGGAAATAGGCGAAGAAGCGCGGATGCTGCCAATGGGTGAGGCCATCGGGAACGATGCGCTCGAAATCCGCGAAGATCGCCTCCATCGTCTCGCCGTTTTCCGGGGCGGCAGCGGCGATCTGGCGGGCGATGTCGCCCGGCTTGGTCTGTGCCCGCACCGGCCGGTCGCGCAGGCCCGCGCGGTAGTCGGCGCCCCAGTCGGCGACCGTGTGCGACCATCGGCGGAAGTCTTCGCTGTCCATGTCCTGCTCCTTGTCTGGCTTTCGCATTTCTCGGTGCTCGCCGGCCGATTTGCAATGCCTCTCCGACTCCCAGGGGGAGCCCACGGCGAGGTCGGTTCATTATGCAAACCTATATTTCAAATGTAGACTTGCAAACAATCAAGCTTCCTGTCAAATTAATTCGCATGTTAAGTATCTGCCGCGAGCCTGTGGCGGTGCCCGGAGTGGAGCCGGGCTGGAGGGGAGGAGAACGGAATGAGGGCCTGCATGACCCGGCAAATCGTGTTTCGAGCGAGGAGGAGCGGTCGATGAGTGCCGCCGCCCGTCCGCCGCGAATCCTGCTGATCGGCACCGGCGACACCAAGAGCGAGGAGCTTCTGTTCATGGCCGATGTCATCGGCAAGGCCGGTGGCCTTGCCGTCCTGGTGGATGTCAGCGTGCTCGGCGATCCGCCCTACAGGCCCGATCATTCCAAGCACGACATCGCCGCCGCGGCCGGCACCACCCTGGAGGCGATCACCGGGAACGGCGACGAGAACACCGCCATGGCGCTGATGGCCAGGGGGGCGGCGGCGCTGGTGCGCCGGCTTTCGGAGACGGGGGAGGTGGACGGCATGATCGCGCTCGGCGGTTCGCTCGGCACCGACCTTGCCCTCGACGTCGCCGCGGTGCTGCCGCTCGGCGTGCCGAAATTCATCGTCTCCACCATCGCCTATTCGCATCTCCTGCCGCCGGAGCGCATCGCGCCCGACCTGATGATGATCCTGTGGGCCGGCGGGCTCTATGGGCTCAACCCGATCTGCCGGGCGGTGCTGTCGCAGGCCGCGGGCGCGGTCGTCGGCGCCGCCAGGGCGGTCGAGCGGCCGGGCCGGGAGCGCCCGCTGGTGGGAATAACCTCGCTCGGTTCCTCATGCCTCAGCTACATGAAGCTGCTGAAGCCGGCGCTGGAGCGGCGCGGCTATGACGTCGCGGTTTTCCATTCCACCGGCATGGGCGGACGCGCCTATGAGGCGGTGGCGGCGCAGCGGGGTTTCGCCGCCGTCTTCGATTTCTGCATCCAGGAAGTGACCAACGCACAGAACGGCTCGGTCGCCATCTCGGGGCCGGACCGCATGGAGAATGCCGGCCGCGCCGGCATTCCGCAGATCGTCGCGCCCGGCGCGGTCGACATGGTGGACATGCCCGCCTGGCAGGCGACGCCCGACCGCTTTGCCGGCCGGCCCTATCATGCGCACAACCGGCTGATCGCCTCCGTTACCGTCTCGCCCGCCGAGCGCCGCGCGGTCGCCCGCGTCGTCGCCGCCAAGCTGGAAGGGGCGAGCGCCCCGGTCGCTTTCCTGCTGCCGACGAAGGGCATCCAGGAATGGGACCGGGAGGGTGAGCCGCTGCACGAGCCGGATGCGCTCGACGCCTTCCTTGACGAGATGCGCCGCGCCATGCCGGCCTCCGTCGCCTTCGAGGAGGTCGATGCGCATATCAACGCGCCGGATTTCGCCGCAAGGGCCCTGGAAATCTTCGATCGCTGGGTCGCCGAGGGCATCGTCGAGAAGGGGCGGGCGGCATGACGGGGACCGAGCGCGCGCTGATCCTCGATTTCGGCGGCGTCGTCACCCGCACGCTGTTCGAAACGCACGACACCACCGAACGGGCGCTCGGCCTGCCGGCCGGCACGCTGACTTGGCGAGGTCCCTTCGATCCCTCGACCGATCCGCTTTGGGTCTTGATGCAGGCGCGGAAAATCACCGAGCGCGACTACTGGATGACGCGCACGCGGGAGGTCGGCGCGCTGCTCGGCGAGGACTGGACGGACATGAAGACCTTCGTGCAGCGGGCGCGCGGGGCCGATCCCGGCCTCGTCCTGCGTCCCGAGGCGCGCGACGCCATCCTGAAAGCGAAGGCAGCCGGGCTGAAGCTTGCCATCCTCTCCAACGAGCTCGACCTCTTCTACGGCGAGAGCTTTCGCAAGCGTTTCCCGTTGATCGACCTTTTCGATGTGATCGTCGATGCGACCTATACGAAGATCCTGAAGCCCGATCCGCGCGCCTATGAACAGGTGCTGGCGGAGCTCGCTCTCGACCGCGCCGCCTGCGTCTTCGTCGACGACCAGAAGAAGAACATCGAGGGCGCGGCGGCCGTCGGCCTTCCCCATGTGCATTTCGACGTGACCCAGCCTGCCGAAAGCTATGCGCAGGCGCTGAACATGCTTGGACTTTGAAAGGACATCCCATGCGCGATTCCAACTTCCTGATCGAGAACAATGCCCGCCATCTCTGGCATCCGATGGCCCATCCCGCCGAGATGCAGGCCAAGCCCCCGCGCATCATCAACGGGGGCGAGGGCGTCTTTGTGGTGGATATCCACGGCAAGACGGTGCTGGATGCCGTCGGGGGCCTGTGGAACGTCAATCTCGGCTATTCCTGCGAGCCGGTGAAGAAGGCGATCCGTGATCAACTCGACGCGCTGCCCTACTATTCCACCTTTCGTGGCACCACCAATTCGCCGCTGATCGAACTGTCCTACGAACTGGCCGGGTTCTTCAGGGAGGATGGCCTGACCCGCGCCTTCTTCACCTCCGGCGGGTCGGATTCGGTCGAGACGGCGCTGAGGCTCGCGCGCCAGTTCCACAAGATCAACGGCCAGCCGGAGCGCACCAAGTTCGTGGCGCTGAAGAAGGGCTATCACGGCACGCATTTCGGCGGCGCCTCGGTCAACGGCAATGCCAATTTCCGCCGCAACTACGAGCCGCTGCTGCCCGGCGTCTTCCATCTTGCCGCGCCCTATCCCTATCGCAATCCCTTCAATACGGCCGATCCGGCCGAGATCGCGCAAGCGATTACCCGCCAGTTCGAGGACGAGATCGCCTTCCAGGGCGCGGATACCATCGCCGCCTTCATCATGGAGCCGGTGCTCGGCGCCGGCGGCGTCATCGTGCCGCACGAGATCTTCATGCCGTTGATGCGCGCCATCTGCGACAGGCACGGCATCCTCCTTATCGCCGACGAGGTCATCACCGCCTTCGGCCGCACCGGCGCCTGGACCGGCTCGCGCGGCTTTGGCGTCAGGCCGGACATGATGACCACCGCCAAGGCGATCACCAACGGCTACTTCCCCTTCGGCGCGGTCATGATCGCCGACAAGATCGTCGCCGCCTTCGAAGCCAACCGGGATTCCCTCGGGGCCATCGGCCACGGTTATACCTATTCCGGCCATCCGGTCGGTGCGGCGGCGGCGCTGGCGACGCTGAAGGAAACCGCCCGCATCGACACCGCCGCCAACGCCGCCGCCCGCGGCGTCGAGCTGATGGCCGGGCTGGAGGGCCTGAAGGCTAAACACGAACTGGTCGGCGATGTGCGCGGCAAGGGGCTGATGGCGGCGCTGGAGCTCGTCTCCGACCGCCAGAAGAAGAGTGCAGCCGCCAAGGACGTGGTGCAGAAGGTCTACGATGTTGCCTACGACGAGGGCGTGATGGTCCGCACCTCGGGCGCCAATGTCATCCTCTCGCCGCCGCTCGTCATCACGGCGGCCGATGTGCGCAAGATCGTCTCGGCACTGGATGCGGGCCTGTCGGCCGCCGGGCGGACATAGGCGAGGAAGGACGTTTCCGTGCGCGGCCGGGCTTCTTCCTGAGGGCAGGGCAATCGCCTGCGATGGAATTCGACGGTGCGTTCCCCCCTTCTCCCCGCGGGGAGAAGGGAAGGGGTGATGATTCCCCTCTACATGCCGAGATCGGGCGCCCGGCGCGGCGGACGGCGGCCGATGAATAGTTTTCACCGGAAGATGATCGCCCTCTAATATTTCTTTTCCGCCATCAGGATTAATTCCGCATTTTCTGCTTATTTTACGCGAAGTTCTTCGAAGCGTTATATTTCTTCAGATACGGCCACAATTGATATTGCGCAAATATATTCTTGAGTAAAATAGAAAAGTTTATTTCACTTTATTTTCAGTGCGGCGATGCTAGTATCGCGGCCATGATTTGTATCGGAGGACGTGTTCCTTGTCTGAGGTCGCCCCGGAACAACTGACACCCCAAACGCCCGGATCCCGTCGGCGGCGGGAGCTTGTCACTTTCTTCATCCTTGCTTTCGGTATCTGGCCGATCGTCGCCGTCGGCGTCGTCGGCGGCTATGGTTTCCTCGTTTGGATGTTCCAGATCCTCTATGGCCCGCCGGGCCCACCCGGGCATTGAGGAGAAGGCCATGACGCAGCAAGCCCTTTCCCGGCGAACCTTCCTGAGTGGCGGCAGGCGCGGCGCGGTCGCCCGCATTCGCCCGCCCGGTGTCGCGCAGGATGCCCTTGCCGCCTGCACGGGGTGCGGGCAATGCGTGGAGCACTGTCCGACGGGTGTGATCGCCCTCGTCGACGGCCTGCCCACGCTCGATTTCGCGGCGGCGGAATGCACCTTCTGCGGCGCCTGCGCGAAAAACTGTCCCGAGCCGGTGTTCGCCGATGGCGCCGCCGGCCGCTTCGATCACATCGTCGCCATCGCACCGTCCTGCCTGCCGTTCCGCGGCGTCGACTGCCAGGCCTGCCGCGACGCCTGTCCTGCGGAGGCGATCCGCTTCCGCCCGGTGCGCGGCGGTCCCTTCGTGCCCGAGCTTGCGGCCGAGGCCTGCACCGGCTGCGGCGCCTGCATCTCCGTCTGTCCGGTCGGCGCGGTCGCCACTGCGCCGCGCAGCCTGGAGGCGGCCCATGCCTGAGGCGCGCCGCCATCACATTTCAAGCGCCGTCGTCGCCGTCAGGCCCGGCTATGTCGAGGGTGTGCTCGGCGTCCTTGCCGGCCTTGCCAATGTCGAGGTGCACGGCTGCGACAAGGGCAAGATCGTCGTCGTCATCGAGGGGCCGTCGACCGGCGTGCTCGGGGATACGCTGATGCGCATCTCCGTCCTCGACGGCGTGATCGCGGCGAACATGGTTTTCGAACATGTCGAATTGGAAGAGGACGAGGTGCATGGGCAGCGAACTGACGCGGCGTGACATCCTGAAGGCCCAGGCGGCGGGCGTCGCGGCGGCGGCGGCGGGCATCGCGCTTCCCGCTGCCGCCCAGCCGGTTCCCGGCGGGGTGAGCGCGCTGGAGATCAAATGGGACAAGGCGCCCTGCCGCTTCTGCGGCACGGGCTGCGGCGTCATGGTGGGCGTCAAGGAAGGCAAGGTCGTCGCCACGCACGGCGACATGCAGGCCGAGGTCAATCGCGGCCTCAACTGCATCAAGGGCTATTTCCTCTCCAAGATCATGTACGGTTCCGACCGCCTGACGACCCCGCTCCTGCGCAAGCGGGGCGGTGCCTATGCCAAGGACGGCGAGTTCGAGCCGGTGACCTGGGAAGAGGCCTTCGACGTGATGGCCGAACAGGCCAAGAAGGTGCTGAAGGAGAAGGGGCCGACGGCGCTCGGCATGTTCGGCTCCGGCCAGTGGACGATCTTCGAGGGCTATGCCGCGACCAAGCTGATGCGCGCAGGCTTCCGCTCGAACAATCTCGATCCGAATGCTCGCCACTGCATGGCCTCTGCCGCCGTCGCCTTCATGCGCACCTTCGGCATGGACGAGCCCATGGGCTGCTACGACGATTTCGAGCATGCCGACGCCTTCGTGCTGTGGGGCTCGAACATGGCGGAGATGCATCCGATCCTGTGGACGCGCATCGCCGACCGGCGGCTCGGTAACGAGCATGTGCGCGTGGCGGTACTTTCCACCTTCACCCATCGCAGCATGGATCTCGCCGATATCCCGATGGTCTTCAAGCCGGGCACGGACCTCGTCATCCTCAACTACATCGCCAACCACATCATCCAGTCCGGCCGGGTGAACGAGGACTTCGTGCGCAATCACACGACGTTCGTGCGCGGCGTCACGGATATCGGCTATGGCCTCAGGCCGGACGATCCGGTGGAGGTGAAGGCGGCCAATTCCGCCGATCCGGGCAAGACGGAGCCGATGGACTACGAGGCCTTCAAGGCGTTCGTGGCGGAATACACGCTGGAAAAGGCGGTGGAGATGACCGGCGTGGAGGCCGGCTTCCTCAAGCAGCTCGCCGAGCTTTACGCGGACCCGGACCGCAAGGTCATGTCGCTCTGGACCATGGGCTTCAACCAGCATGTGCGCGGCGTCTGGGCCAACCAGATGGTCTACAATCTCCATCTTCTGACCGGCAAGATCTCCGAACCCGGCAACAGCCCCTTTTCGCTGACCGGCCAGCCTTCGGCCTGCGGCACGGCGCGCGAGGTCGGCACCTTCGCTCATCGCCTGCCGGCCGACATGGTGGTGACGAACCCGGAACACCGCAAGCATGCCGAGGAAATCTGGCGTATTCCCCACGGCATCATCCCGGAAAAGCCCGGCTACCACGCCGTCCAGCAGGACCGCATGCTTCGGGACGGCAAGCTCAATTTCTACTGGGTACAGGTCAACAACAACGTCCAGGCCGGCCCCAACACCTCGAACGAGACCTACAAGGGTTATCGCAACCCGGAGAACTTCATCGTCGTGTCGGATGCGTACCCGACGATCACGGCGATGAGCGCGGACCTCATCCTGCCGGCCGCCATGTGGGTGGAGAAGGAAGGCGCCTACGGCAATGCCGAGCGGCGCACCCATGTCTGGCACCAGCTCGTGCAGGCGCCGGGCGAGGCGCGGTCGGACCTCTGGCAGCTGGTCGAGTTCTCCAAGCGCTTCACCACGGACGAGGTCTGGCCGGCGGAAATCCTCGCCGCCAACCCGGCCTACAAGGGCAAGACGCTCTACCAGGTGCTGTTCGCCGAAAGCGACGTGGCGAAATTCCCCGTCAGCGAAATCAGCGCCGACCATGCCAACAACGAGGCGCAGCAGTTTGGCTTCTACATCCAGAAGGGATTGTTCGAGGAATATGCCGCCTTCGGCCGCGGCCATGGCCACGACCTCGCGCCCTACGACACCTATCACGAGGTGCGCGGCCTGCGCTGGCCGGTCGTGGAGGGCAAGGAGACGCTCTGGCGCTACCGCGAAGGGTACGACCCCTATGTGAAGCCCGGCGAAGGAGTGAAGTTCTACGGCAACAAGGACGGCAAGGCGGCGATCATCGCCGTGCCCTACGAGCCGCCGGCCGAATCCCCCGATGACGAATACGATACCTGGCTCGTCACCGGCCGCGTGCTGGAGCACTGGCATTCCGGCTCGATGACCATGCGCGTGCCCGAGCTCTTCAAGGCTTTCCCCGGTGCGCGCTGCTTCATGAATGCGGACGACGCGCGCAAGCGCGGCCTCAACCAGGGCTCGGAAATCCGCATCATTTCCCGGCGCGGCGAGATCCGCTCGCGCGTCGAGACGCGCGGGCGCAACCGCATGCCGCCGGGCGTGATCTTCGTGCCGTGGTTCGATGCCAGCCAGCTCATCAACAAGGTCACGCTCGACGCCACCGATCCCATCTCGAAACAGACGGATTTCAAGAAATGCGCAGTCAAGATCGAACCCGTCGCCTGACCCTTTCCAGAGGCTGGATCCTGGCCGCGCTCAGCGCAGCCGTCATCGCCACCAGCGCCATGGCGCAGATGGTGCCGCAATTGTCCGGCCCGGATGGCGACAAGATGCAGGAGGTGCCGGCTGATCCGTTGCCGAAATGGATCATCGACGACATCCGCCGCATGCGCGCCTATCCGGAACAGCCGCCGGTCATCCCGCATTCAATCGACGGCTACCAGCTGTCGGTCAATGCCAACCGCTGTCTTTCCTGCCACAAGCGTGAATTCTCGCAGGATGCCGGCGCGCCGATGATCAGCATCACGCACTACATGACGCGTGAGGGCCAGATGCTCGCCGACGTCTCGCCGCGGCGCTATTTCTGCACCGCCTGCCATGTGCCGCAGGCCGACAGGAAGCCGCTCGTCGACAACACGTTCAAGGACATGAGCGAAATGGGCGTCACCAAGGCGGGAAGCGAGTGATGGTGGCGCGCATCAAGGCACTCATCGCCTGGGTCTGGACCGTGCTGACGACGCCGGCGGCGACGCTCAGCCTCGCCTTCCTGACGCTCGGCGGCTTCGTCGGCGGCGTCATGTTCTGGGGCGCCTTCAACACCGCGCTGGAACTGACGAACACCGAGAAATTCTGCACCTCGTGCCACGAGATGCGGGACAACGTCTACCAGGAGCTGACCAACACGGTGCACTTCACCAACCGTTCCGGCGTGCGGGCCTCCTGTCCGGATTGCCATGTGCCGCACGAATGGACCGACAAGATCGCCCGCAAGATGCAGGCCTCGAAGGAGGTGTGGGGCAAGATCTTCGGCACGATCAACACGCGCGAGAAGTTCCTCGACAAGCGGCTCGAGCTTGCCCAGCATGAATGGGCGCGGCTGAAGGCGAACGACAGCCTGGAATGCCGCAACTGCCACTCGGCCGTGGCGATGGACTTCACCAAGCAGACGCAGCGCGCCGCCGATATCCACGCGAAGTTCCTCCTGCCCGGCAAGGCGACCTGCATCGACTGCCACAAGGGCATCGCGCACGAGCTGCCCAACATGGAAGGTGTCGATCCGGGCTGGAAGATGCCGCGGGAACTGGAGGGCGAGCAGCTTCCGGCGGCGTCAAACGGGGCGATCGAGGACCTGCGCAAGGCGGTGGCGAGCGCCCACGGGGCGATGACATTCTAGCTCCGGGGGTTGAGCGCTACGGCTATTTCTGCACCAGCGCGTCCGACAGGCGGCTGCGGCCGACGCGGATGACCGCCTCCATGGCGCGCCGCGCGCCGTCCTCGTCGCGCCGGCGGATTTCCTCGACGATGCGCATGTGGCTTGCGGCGACGTCGCCGATCTTGATCTGGTCTGCGGCGGGCGAGGAGAGCTTGAAGATGCCGGCCAGCGCCGCTTCGATGAGGCTGCCCACCGTGCGCATGAAGGGATTGCGCGCGGCATCGATGACGCTGAGGTGGAAACGAAGGTCGGCGAGCGCCAGGGTTTCCGGCGTGTGGGCCGGATCGCCCATGGCGACGGCGAGCAGCATCATCTGGTTGATATCGGCCTCGCTCGCGTGACGGGCGGCAAGGGCGGCGGCCTGCGGCTCGAAGCCGAGGCGGATCTCGCTCAGATGGACGAGGAACTGTTCGTCCACGCCGACGGCGAAGTGCCAGGTGAGGATGTCGCTGTCGAAGAGGTTCCACTGGGTCTTCGCGGTGACGCGCGTGCCGATGCGCGCGCGCGGCACGACCAGCCCCTTGGCCGCCAGCGTCTTCATCGCTTCGCGCAGCACCGTGCGCGACACGCCGAAGCGCGCTTCGAGTTCCGCATCGCCCGGCAGCGTTGCACCGACCGCGAATTCACCGGCGACGATCGCCTTGCCCAGTTCGCCCACGACCTGCGAATGGCTGGTGCGCGCCATGGGTCCGTTCATCATCGTTTCGAGCAGGCCCTTCTTTCGCACCGGTGCGTCCTCGCCTAGCCGTCGATGTTTCGGAAGCCGGCGGGACGCGTGTCAGGCATGCCGCCTCCGCCGGTCCGTCACGAGGATCAGGCCCTTCTGGAGCAGGATGAAGGCGAAGAGCAGGAGGCCGATCAGGATTTTTGTCCACCAGCTCGACAGCGAGCCGTCGAAGGTGATGTAGGTCTGGATAAGGCCCTGGATGAGGATGCCGACCAGCGTGCCGGCAACGAAGCCGGAACCGCCCGTCAGCAGCGTGCCGCCGATGACGACCGCGGCGATGGCATCGAGTTCCACGCCCACCGTGGCGAGCGAATAGCCGGCGGAGGTGTAGAGCGAGAAGACGATGCCCGAAAGGCCCGCGAGGAAGCCGGAGAGGGCATAGATCATCACCGTCGTGCGTCCGATCGGCACGCCCATCAGCCGCGCCGTCGCCGCGCCGCCGCCGAGCGCATAGATGTTGGCGCCGAAGCGGGTGCGGTGGGCGATCAGGATGCCCGCGCCGAAGACGAGGAGCATCAGGCCGCCGATCAGGGTGATGCGCCCGCCGCCGGGCAGCTTGTAATAGACGCTCTTCAGCGTGGCGTAGAAAGGGTGCTTGACCGGGATGGAATCGATCGACAGCACGAAGGCCATGCCGCGCGCCAGGAACATGCCGGCAAGCGTGACGATGAAGGGCGGCATTTCCAGGTGATGGATGATCGCGCCCATCAGCGCGCCGAAGGCGGTGGTGACGGCAAGCGCCAGGGCGAAGGCGGCGAGCGGATGGATGGACGTCGATTGCAGCAGCACGGCGAGAAGGACGCCGGTGAAGGCGATGACCGCGCCGATCGACAGGTCGATGCCGCCCGACAGGATCACGAAGGTCATGCCGACCGCCGCGATGCCGAGGAAGGCATTGTCGGTCAGGAGGTTGCCGATCACCCGCGTCGACAGCATGTTCGGATACTGCGCGATGCAGACCGCATAGGCGATGAGGAAGATCGCGATCGTGGCGGTGAGGGGAAGGTAGCGCGGGTTCATTTCGTCTCCTCGCCCGTCTTGCTTGCCGCCGCCTGCGGGCGGGAGAGGAAGACGAAGGCCGATCGCGCACGCGGCGACTGGATGACCAGGATCAGCACGATGATCGCCGCCTTGATGATCAGGTTGAATTCGGGCGGGAAGCCGGACAGCAGGATGCCCGTGTTGATCGACTGGATGATGAGCGCGCCAAGCAGCGAGGCGGCGATGGAGAAGCGTCCGCCGAGCAGCGAGGTTCCGCCGACGACCACGGCGAGGATCGCGTCGAGTTCCAGCCAGAGGCCGGCATTGTTGGCATCCGCGCCGCGGATGTCGGCGGCGGCGATGATGCCGGCCAGCGCGGCGCAGAGGCCCGAGAGCACATAGGCGGCGATCAGCAGCACCCCGGTGGAGACGCCCGACAGCATGGAGGCGCGCCGGTTGACGCCGAGCGCCTCGATGAGCATGCCGAGCGCCGTGCGCCGCACGATGAGCGCCACGGCGAGGCCGAAAACGAGCCAGATGACGACCGGCATGGGCAGGCCGAAGAGCGAGCCGCTGCCGAGGAAGATGAGGCCGGCATCGTTGAAGGTGAGGATCGCGCCCTCGGTGATGAGCTGGGCGATGCCGCGACCGGCGACCATCAGCACCAGCGTGGCGATGATCGGCTGGATATCGAGCACGGCGACGAGGAAGCCGTTCCACAGGCCGCACAAGAGGCCGGTGCCGATGGTGATGAGGAGGGTCATGGCCAGACCGTAGCCGGCGGTGATGCAGGCGGCGGCGACCGCCCCGCAGATCGCCATGACGGCGCCGACCGACAGGTCGATGCCCTTGGTGGCGATGACCACGGTCATGCCGATCGCCAGCAGCGCCACCGGCGCGCCGCGATTGAGGATGTCGATGAGGCTGCCGTAGAGCCGGCCGTTCTGCATTTCGAGGCGGAAGAAGCCCGGAAAAGCGATGGACACCATCAGCAGGATCAGGGCGAGGGCCGCGATCTGCGGAAACAGCCTGATGGCGTAGGTCTTCACGGTCCCGCTCATGCGCCGGTCCTCCCGGCGGAGGCGGCGATCGCCTCGACGATGCCGTCGGTGGTGACCGCGCTGCCTGTCAGTTCGGCGACATGCGCCCGGTCGCGCAGCACGATGACACGGCTGGAATAGGCGACCAGCTCTTCGAGTTCGGAGGAGATGACGATCAGCGACATGCCTTTCTCGCACAGGGATTCGATGAGGCGGATGATTTCCGCATGCGCGCCGACATCGATGCCGCGCGTCGGCTCGTCGAGGATGAGGAAATCCGGATTGGTGGCGAGCCAGCGGGCGAGGATCGCCTTCTGCTGGTTGCCGCCGGAAAGCAGCTTGATCGGCTTCTCGCGGTCGCTCGTGCGGATATCGAGCGCCTTGATGTACTGGTCCGCCAGCCTGTCCTGCTCGCCGCGACTGATCGGCCGCGCCCAGCCGCGACGGGCCTGGAGGGCGAGCGCGATGTTCTCGCGTACCGAGAGATCGCCGATGATGCCGTCGATCTTGCGGTCTTCCGGGCAGAAGCCGAATTTCTCGCGGATGGCGGCGCGGGGGGAAGAGAGGTCGAGTGTCCGGCCGTCACCCTCCGCCGTGCCGCTGTCGGCGCGCTCGGCGCCGAACAGGATCTCGGCCGTTTCCGTGCGGCCCGAGCCGAGCAGGCCGGCAATGCCCACGACCTCGCCCGCGCCGACATCAAGGTCGAACGGCTGGATATGGCCCTTGCGGCCGAAATTGCGGAAGCGGAAGCGCACGGGGCCGGCCTCGGCCTTCGCGCCGTGCTCGGCTGCGACTTCCTGCACCAGTTCGCGCCCGAGCATCATGGCGATGAGATCGCGGCGCGGCAGGTCGGCGGTCTCGCGCGTGCCGACGAGCTGGCCGTTGCGCAGCACGGTGATGCGGTCGGAGATCTCGTAGACCTGCTCGAGGAAGTGAGTGATGAAGACGATGCCGAGGCCGCGCTCCTTCAGCCGGCGCACGATGCGGAACAGCATCGCCACCTCGTGCGTGTCGAGGCTGGCGGTCGGCTCGTCAAGGATCAGCACCTTGCCCGACAGGTCGACCGCGCGGGCAATGGCGACCACCTGCTGCACGGCGACGGAATAGGCGGCAAGTTCGGCGGTGACGTCGATATCGAGGTCGTATTCGGCCAAGAGCGCCTTGGCCCGGCGGTTCATCTCGCGGGCATCGACGAGGCCGAAGCGCTTCGGCTGGCGGCCGAGGAAGAGGTTTTCGGCGACCGTCAGGTTCGAAAGCAGGTTCACTTCCTGGTAGACGGTGCCGATGCCGAGGTTCTGGGCCTCCAGCGTGCTTTGCGGATCGGCGTCGGCGCCGTCCACGAGGATGCGCCCGCCATCGCGGCGATAGGCCCCCGTGAGGCATTTGACGAGCGTCGACTTGCCGGCGCCGTTTTCGCCGAGCAGCGCATGCACCTCGCCGCGCCGTAGCGAGAAATCGACGCCGTTCAGCGCCCTGGCGCCCGGGAAGATCTTGTCGATCCCCGTCGCCGAAAGAATATAGGAACTGGCAGGCTGCATGGTCCCGACCCGGATGTGGATGGCCGCCCGCCGCCTCGCGGGGAGGCGAACGGGCCTGGCGGAGGCCCCGCGCCCGGCGACAGGCCGGACACGGGGCTCCAGGGTGAGATCAGTAGCCGAGGCCCTTCTTCTCTTCGTAGACCTTCGCCGGGTCGTCAGCCTGGGTGTAGAGCTTCGATTCGGTCTGGATCCACTTCGGCGGCGCCTTGCCGTCCTTGCGGAAGGCGTCGAGGGCGTCGAAGGCGGGGCCTGCCATGTTCGGCGTCAGCTCGACCGTGGCATTGGCTTCACCGGCGGCCATCGCCTGGAAGATATCCGGAACGGCGTCGATCGAGACGACGAGGATGTCTGTACCCGGCTTCAGGCCGGCTTCCTTGATCGCCTGGATGGCACCGACGGCCATGTCGTCGTTGTGGGCGTAGAGCGCGCAGATGTTCTTGCCGCCGTCTTCCGCCTTCAGGAAGCTTTCCATGACTTCCTTGCCCTTGGTGCGGGTGAAGTCGCCGGTCTGGCTGCGGACGATCTTCAGGTTGTCATGGCCGGCGAGGGCCTCTTCGAAGCCCTTCTTGCGGTCGATGGCCGGCGAGGAGCCGGTCGTGCCCTGAAGCTCGACGACGTTGCAAGGCTTGCCGGCGACCGTGTCGACCAGCCACTTGCCGGCGACGTTGCCTTCATGCACCAGGTCGGAGGTGACGGCGGTGAGGTAAAGGTCCTCCGGCGCGTCAATCGTGCGGTCGAGCAGGACGACCGGGATTTCCGCGTCCTTGGCTTCCTGCAGCACCTCGTCCCAGCCGGTCGCCACGACCGGAGCGACGAGAATGGCGTCGACGCCCTGCGCGATGAAGGAGCGCAGCGCCTTGATCTGGTTTTCCTGCTTCTGCTGGGCATCGGCAAATTTCAGGTCGATGCCGCGCTGTTCTGCCTGCTGCTTGGTGAGCGTCGTCTCGGCGGCGCGCCAGCCGGATTCGGAACCGATCTGCGAGAAACCGACCGTCAGCTCGGCAGCGGATGCGGCGCTGAACATCGAGGCAGCAAGGATCGTGGCACTCGCGAGTGCAATTTTGAATTTCATGATGATCTCCCAAAGAAAGCTGCTCCTCAGCAGCGAGGGTAAAACATCATATTGTATTACTATTGTAAACCATCAAATTCGTTGCGCCGGAATTTTCTTTTGGGCAAAGGCGCGCGGCGTGTCGGCCGTTCGACAATTTCGTCGAGCCGTTTCAATGACTTGGATGGAAACAGGGGTTGCGCCTGACGCTAGTTTGCCGCGTGCCGCTCGCCTCTTGCGCGAATACCCCCAGGCCCCTTACTCCGCGGCCTATGTCGAGAAGCCGGCTGGTGTGGCGCAGAGCGCTTCGATGCGGTCGATCAGGGCGGCGGGGACGGTGACGCCGCCGGCCCTTGTCCGCGTCCTCGCCTCATGGCGGCGGTCGGAAGGGAGGCGCAAGCCGGCCTGCCGGCGCGCGTCGGCGAAGAATTCCTCTGCGGCGGCCTTCCAGTCGGAGGAGGGCGAGAGGGCGCGCGGGTCGAACGCCATGTAGAGCTGGCCGCCGGGCGGCGGCCCGCCGTCCGCGATGCCGAGGTCGGCCACCTTCCGGCTGGTCATTTCGCCGATCATCGGGCCGGCGATCAGCTCGACCATCATGGACAGGGCCGATCCCTTGTAGCCGCCGAACGGCAGGAGGGCGCCGTCGAGCGCAATAGCGGGGTCGGTCGTCGGGGCGCCGTCCTTCCCGATCGCCCAGCCTTCGGGAAGCGTCTCGCCCGCCTGCATCCGCAATTCGACCTCGCCTCTGGCGACGGCGCTCGTGGCGAAGTCGAAGATGTAGTGCCGTCCGTCCGCGCGCGGCCATCCGAAACCGATCGGGTTGGTGCCCATGAGGCGCTGTGTGCCGCCCCAGGGCGCGACGCTGCACTGCCCGACCACGAAGGTCCAGCAGACCAGGCCGGCCTCGACGAGAGGCTCCATGTCGGCCCAGAGGGCGGAGAAATGATGGCTGTTGCCGATCGCCATGGCTGCCATCCCGTTCGCCCGCGCCGCGGCGATCAGCGCCGACCGCCCGGCCTCGGAGGCCAGCGGAGCGAAGCCGCGGTCGCCGTCCACCCGTATCAGGCTCGGCGTCACCGCCGTGACCGAGGGCCGCGCGGCGCCATTGGCGCGCCCGCTGCGCAAGGCGGCGACATAGCCGGGCAGGCGGTAGATGCCGTGCGAGCGGCATTCGTCGGCCTCGGCCGCTTCAACGACCTTCGCGACGGCCTCCGCCTGTTCCGAAGATGCGCCGTTTGCCAGCAGGGCGCGACGGGACAAGCTGCCGACCTCGTCCAGTGTCATGACGATATCTGCCATCTTTCACACCAGGGGACGGGGCGCGGAGGAGCCGGTGACGGCGGCGTTCACGCAATCGGCCAGGCTACCCAGCCGGACCGTGCGGCCGGAAAGGCCGGGGCCGTAATGGGCATATTTGCCGGAATTCGTCAGAACCGCCTTCGTTTGCGTGGGAAACAACGGCTCGGAGATCGAACACCAGCAGAGATCCGGCAGGACCTGGACGCCCGCGCCCCTGAGCAAAGCGAGCGTGCCGTCCTCTCTCGCCGCGCTGATGACATGGTGACCGGCGGTCACGATGACAGCGACATCCGGCTTGCGCTTGCGGCCGTCCAGCGCCGTCGTCAAAGCGGCGGCGAGGGCGCGACATTCCTCGAGGGAGGCATGGGGGCTGCCGATGGCGACAAGCTCGACGCTTTCGGGCCCGCCGTTCAGCATGTGCCAGGCCGCCTCCATCTCCGACCGCGAGATCGTCACGGTTTCGGCGCCTGGCGCGACCGGTCTGCCGGCCTCCGGCGTCACGTCTTCGACATGGAGCATCGGCGCTGCCGATGTCGTTCCGAAGGCGGCGCAGAGCGCCTTGAGGTCGTCACGCGAGGGGTTCAGGGGGGCAAGGCCTCGAAGCAGAGGGATGCAATCGGGCGCCTTCTTGCCGGCGAGATAGCCGATGAGCGGCCAGAAGGCATCATCGATCCCGTCCGTCGCCTCGACCTCCAGCACGCGGCGCGGGCGCCGGTGCGCGTCGAGATAGACGCCGGCTTCCGGTGCGCGCGCCGTCAGGGCGATGCACAGGTCGAGGAAGTCCGGGTGCTTCGCCGTGCGTGCGCCCAGCACCGTATTGGTGAAGATCACGGCGTTGGATTCCGCCCAGGCGATCACTTCGCCGCTCTTCGGCGCGCTGTCCAGCAGGTAGGGGGAACAGGTGAAGGTCGGCCTGCATCCCATGCGGACATAGGCGTCGGCAAGCCGGGCGGCGGGGTCGCCGAAGGAGGCCGGGATGCCTTGCGATTGCCAGTTCGCCCGATCGACCGAGATGGCGTTCATCGTCGTCGGGATTTTGACCTCGGCCCCCATGTCGGCCATCTTCTCGGCGAAGGTGAGATTGGCCGGGCTTGCATAGATGCAGCCGTCGATATGGCCCTGCGAGACGTCGACGAGGCGTGTCGCATCCTGCTGTGCCGCCATCGCGCAGATGATGCGCATGGCCTGCTGCGCCGCGATGCCGCCGCTTCCCGCCAGCAGCGCGCGGTCGGCGTCCGTCAGCTCGAGCGAGCCGGTCGCCGGAGGAAGAAGCGGCACCTCGATGCCGTCGCCCGAGATGGAGGAGGGGCCGATAGCCACGGTGCGTGCGGTCGATAGCGTGTTGAAGTCGCCGGCCGACAGGCGGATCACGGGAAGGCTCCTGCCGAACATCTCCACCGCGATAAGCGCGCCCAGCGTCAGCACGTCCTCCGGCTCGGAAAAGACCAGCGCCGCCGGCGCGCGGCCGGAGAGCACCATGTCCAGCAGCACGCCCGATCCGGTGCAGGATCCTCGGCTCGACGGCATGAAGAGTATGCCGCCGGTCAGGCAGGTTCCGCTGAGGGGATGGTGCACGTCGATCACGCAGCCCGTCGCCGGATCGACGCCGCCCCAGAAGCTCAGCGCCTCTTGCGTGCGGATGGCGGGTCCCGTGGCGGTTCCTGCCAGGATGACGCGGGAGGACGGGGTTTGGGTCATGCGATCTCCTCGAATGTCGCGCGCTTGCGGGAGCGAACGGACGCGGCGCAATCATGTGTCGTTTTCTGATGTAAGATTGTATAAAATATGCAATTGCGAAACGCAAGGCCGGTCCGCCCGCCCGGCATTGAGGGAGGGGCACGCTCACGCTATAGGCAAGTCAACGGAAATCCAGGATCTGCGGAATGGCCCCGGTCGGCAAAAGCCTCAAGCACAGGACGATGGCCTCCGCCGCGGCAGAGGAGATCCGCAACCGGATTCTTTCGGGCGGGTATCCCCCGGGAGTTCAATTGAGGCAGGACGGCCTGGCGGCGGATCTCGGCATGAGCCGCATCCCGATCCGCGAAGCCCTGGTCCAGCTCGAAAGCGAAGGGCTCCTGAAGATCGTGCCGCATCGCGGCGCGATCGTCGCGCAGTTGACGGTCGACGAGATCGAGGAACTGTTCAACATGCGGCTTCTCCTGGAGCCGTTCCTTTTCAAGCGATCGGCGCCGCATCTGACCGGCGAGGATTTCAACGCCCTGCATGTGGTGCTGGATCGCTATGCGAGATCGATCGACGAACTCGACATCGACGTGTGGAACGAGCTCAACACCGAGTTCCATCTTCTGCTCTATCGCCACGGCAACAGCCCGCGCATCGCCCTGACGGTGCAGAACCTGCTGGTCGAATGTGACCGGCACACCCGACTTCAACTCGCGAACATCAGAGGCGACCGGGAGCGAGCCGTTGCCGAACATGCCGAACTGTTGCGCCTTTGCGAGCAGGGGGCGTTCGAGCGCGGGGCGCAGTTGATGCATCGTCACATCGATCATATTCGCGAAGGCCTGGTCGCGCTCCTGCGCGGCACGCCGGCCGCGCTCTGAAGCCGCGGATGTGCATTTCATTTCTGGATGGCGTCGAGAACGGTCTGGATCAACCTGCCCGAGGGCATATTGACGGGGCGCAGGAGCCCGATCTCGCGCGAGGGCGCACCGCGGAGGGGCAGGCGCGCCACGCGCAGGTTGTCGAGAAGCGAAGAGCTCCAGTCCGGCATGATCGAAACGCCCAGCCCGGCCTCGACCATGACCGCGATGGCCTCCAGGGAGTCGAGTTCCAGCCATTCGCGCGGCAGGATCCGGCGCGCCTGAAGATAGGCGTCGGCCAGCCGGCCACCCCAGTTGCTCCTGTCGTATCGTATGAACGGCTGTTCGCCGATCAATCGTTCGGCGCTCATCTCCTTGCAGGAGAGTGGCGCCCATAGGGCGAACGGCTCTGACCGGATAAGATCCCATTTCAGCGCCTTCGGTACGGGGAAGGGCGGTTTCACAAGGATCGCCGCGTCGATCTTCTCGTCCAGGATCTGATGGTAAAGCTCCGCCGACGTCCCCGGGAGCAGGAAGATATCGACGCCCGGGACGGTGTCGAAGACCTGTCGAAGCGCAGCCGGCAGCAGGCCCGTCAATGCCGTGGAAATCGCACCGAGGCGCAATTCGCCGAAGGCCTGATCGTCGTGGGCGAGGCCCTTCAGCTGTCGGACGTCCGCGAGGATGCGCTTGCTCTTCTCCAGGATCGAGCGTCCCGCTTCCGTCGGCCGGACCTGCCGGCCGGACCGGGCAAGGAGCGGCAGGCCGACCTCGTCCTCGAGAGCCTGTATTCGTTGCGCCACGGCGGCCGGCGTCACACCCAGGCGGCGTGATGCTTCCGCCATCGAGCCGTGCTGTACCACGGCCAGGAAGGTCTCGAGAAAGCGTGTTTCCATATTAAGTTTTTCTATCGTTTGAAGAAACAAAAAGGAACATTTTTCTTTCTTTTTATCCTTGGCATAGTGCTGAAAAACGAAGGAGTGAACCAGTGGATCTTCAGCTTGCTGACAAGACCGCCCTTGTGTTCGGCGCCGGCGGTGGCCTTGGCAGTGCGATCGCAAAATCGCTTGCCGCCGAGGGCGCGCGCGTCGTCGCCGCCGACATCGACGGAGCGACTGCGAAGGCGACGGCGGACGCCATCACGGCGCAGGGCGGACAGGCCGTCGCGCTCACCTGGGATATCGGCGATATCTCCGTAATCGCCGAGAATCTCGCCGAGATCGAACCGAGTTTCGGGACCGTCGACATTCTCGTCAACAACACCGGCGGCCCGCCGCCGACGCCGGCATCCGGCCAGTCGCCAGCCGATTGGTCGAAATACTTCGATATGATGGTGCGTTCGGTCATCGCGGTGACGGACGCCGTCCTGCCTTCCATGCGCGAGAAGAAGTGGGGGCGGATCGTCACGTCGACCTCATCGGGCGTCGTGGCGCCGATCCCCAATCTCGGTATCTCGAACAGCCTGCGCCTTGCGCTTGTCGGATGGTCGAAAACCCTTTCCCGCGAAATCGGGCGCGATGGCATCACGGCCAACATCGTCCTTCCCGGGCGCATCGCGACGGGTCGTATCGTCTTCCTTGATGAGCAGAAGGCGAAGCGCGAAAATCGCCCGGTCTCCGAGGTCACCGCCGAAAGCACGGCGTCGATCCCGGTCGGGCGCTACGGCGATCCGAAGGAGTACGGCGATGCCGTCACGTTCCTCGCCAGCCCGCGCGCATCCTACATCACCGGTTCCGTCATCCGCATCGACGGCGGCCTGATCAACAGCATCTAGAAGGCGGCAGACCATGTCACTCGATCCTCATATCGTCGAAACCCTCAAGGGCGTCTCGACGGCCACGCTCACGACCGTTCTCCTCAAGAAGGGTCTGCGCAATGTCTGGATGCGCGGCACCAGGCCGCTGAAGCCGGGCCAGGGGCGCGTCGTCGGCAAGGCTTTCACCTTGCGCTTCGTTCCGGCCCGCGAAGACCTTGCGACGCCGGCAAGCTGGGCTTCGCCGACTTCCACGCGCGCCGCCATCGAGGCCATGCCCGAAGGCTGCGTCGCCGTCGTGGATGCGATGGGCGTATCGGACGCCGGTATCTTCGGTGACATCCTTTGCGCGCGCATGGTCAAGCGCAACGTCGCCGGACTGGTTTCCGATGGCGTCGTGCGCGATGCGGAAGGGGTGCTTGCAAGCGGCATCAAGGTCTGGTGCAATGGGGTCGCCGCACCGCCGTCGGTCGCGGGACTGACCTTTGTCGGCTGGCAGGAGCCGATCAACTGTGGCGGTGTCGCCGTTTTTCCCGACGACATCGTCGTCGTGGATGAAGACGGCGCGGTGCTCATCCCCGCGGCTCTCCTCGATGACGTGCTTGCCGAAGCGCCCGAGCAGGAGCGAATGGAGGCATGGATCATGACCGAGGTGGAGCGCGGCGTGCCGCTTCCCGGCCTCTATCCGATGAACGCGGAAACGAAGGAACGCTATCAGGCCTGGAAGGATAGTCGGCCATGACATTCAGCACCGCATCCAGGGGCGTCTACGCCATCGCCACAACGCCCTTCTTCGAGGACGGTTCGATCGACTTTGCCTCCATCGACAGGCTGACCGATTTCTACGAGCAAAGCGGATGCACGGGGATCACGATCCTCGGCATCATGGGCGAAGCGCCGAAGCTGGAGCCGGAAGAAAGCCGCGCCATCGTCAAGCGTGTCGTGTCGCGCGCCAAGGTTCCTGTCATCGTGGGCGTTTCGGCGCCGGGGTTTGCGGCCATGCGTTCGCTTGCCCGTCAATCGATGGAAATGGGTGCAGCGGGCGTCATGATCGCGCCGCCGCCGGCGCTCCGCACCGACGACCAGATCGTCAATTATTTCGCGGGCGCCGTCGAAGCCGTGGGCGACGATGTTCCCTGGGTGCTGCAGGACTATCCGCTGACCCTGACCGTCGTGATGACGCCCGGGGTGATCGCCAAGATCATCACCAATCATCCGTCCTGCCTGATGCTGAAGCATGAGGACTGGCCGGGCCTGGAGAAGATCTCGAAACTTCGGGCGATGCAGAAGGCCGGCGATCTCCGCGATGTCTCGATCCTCTGCGGCAATGGCGGCATGTTCCTGGATTTCGAACCGGAACGCGGAGCCGACGGCGCGATGACCGGCTACGGTTTCCCGGACATGCTGACCGAGCTTGTCGGCCTCTTCGCTGCCGGCAGGCGCGACGAGGCGCATGATCTCTTCGATGCCCATCTGCCCCTGATCCGCTATGAGCAACAGCTCGGCATCGGCCTAGCCATTCGAAAGCATGTGCTCAAGCGGCGCGGGGTCATATCCTGCGATGCCCAGCGCAAGCCGGCGCAACCGCTCTCCGCGACAGCGAGGGCGGAGGTCGACTACCTCCTTTCGCGTGTCGCCAGATACGACAAGCGGGCTGCGCTGTAACCGCGGGCCGGCCACTAATATCCGGTCCGCGTCGGCGAAATTGGAGCTATGGTCGTACGAGCCCGCTCTTGTGGAGGAGGGAGCTGCGAATGCCAGAGCAAGAGGAGCCACGAAGCGAGAGGCTGATCCGGATCGGCATTGTCGCAACGGTCGCGGCGGTGCTTGCCGCTGTGCAATATCTTGTATCCAGTCGTTCTCTGCCCGTCATCTGGTGAGCATGCTGCGTCGGTCGGGCACGCCGGTCGATCTCAGCGTGCCACGCCGTACTCTCCGCTGAAACTCACGAGATAGCGGTGAAGCTTGTCGATCACGGCCGCCCGCGGGCTGGCGCGCCGCTCTATCAGGCCGATCTGGCGATGGATCTGCGGGTCGCCGAAGGGCACCGCGACCACTTCGCCTGAGGTCTCCCTCAACGCGCTCCAGGGCGCGATGGAGGCGCCGAGGCCGTGGATGACGCAGGCGACGACGGCCGTGATCGTGTCGATCTCCGCGATGACATTGGTCACGATCCCGCTTCTGGCGACTTCCGTCTCGATGATGTGGGCAAGGCGGAACCGGCTCACGAACTTCACATAGGGCAGTTCCGAGAGCATCTGTGCCGCCGGCCGCAGGCGCGTCCCCTTGGGTGCGATCACGAACAGGGGCTCGGCGAGAAACGGGCTCCATCTCAATGCGGCGGGATCCCCGGAATATTCCGCCACCATCGCTGAATCGAGACGCCCCGTCACCACGTCGTTGATCAGTTCGTCCGTGTTCGCCACATGGAGCTTGATCTTGAGATCGGGAAAATCGTTCTTCAACTCGACGATGGCCCTTGGAATAAGGGAGAGCGCGCTCGAGCGGACCGAGCCGATGGTGAAGGTGCCCCCGATCGCCCGGCCGGAAATCGCGTCGACGATATTGTCGGCCGAGCGCACCAGGCCGTGCGCGGCCTCGAGCATTTGAAGGCCCTGGCTGTTCAGCGTTATCGGCCGGGTGGAGCGATCGAACAGCTCCGCGCGAACCTCGTTTTCCAGTGCCTGGACCTGCTGGCTGACGGCCGAGGGCGTCAGACCCACGGCGTCGGCCGCCTTGGCGAATGTGCCGTGCTCCGCGATGGCGATGAAGGTCTTGAGCTGGCGTATGTCCATGGCGATGCCTCATTGAATTAAGTTTTTCTGTTGTTTTATGACAGAATTATTCGCTTTTTTCAAGGAATTCTTATGTTACCGTCATGGCTAGGAGGTGCCTGAAGGCGTTCGGGCACAGGGGGGACAAAGTTGTGAGCGTCGCCGCTCCGCGTCCTCTCGATGTCCAGTCGAGGTCCGTATGGCAATCCAGAACATCCTGATCACCGGTCCGGCAATCAATGAGCAGGCCGTCAAGCTCGCCGAGGCCAATGGCTGTAGTCTGGTCTACGTGCCTCCCTATACGAACGAAGAGGATCTGGTCCGCATCGTCGCCGACGCGGACCCGGTAGGCGTCATCGTCCGTATGGGCCGTTTCGGCGCCGCCGCGATCGACGCCGCGCCGTCGCTCCGCGTGATTTCCAAGCATGGCGTGGGCGTGGACAATATTGACCTGGACGCGGCGTCGCGCCGCGATATCCCCGTTGTGGTCGCGACCGGGGCGAATGCCCCGTCGGTCGCCGAACATGCGATCGCCCTTCTGCTGGCCACCGTCAAGCGGATCCTGCCGCTCGACAGTGGACTGCGCGCCGGGAGATGGGAAAAGCCGGGCTTTTCCGGCAAGGAGCTTGCCGGCATGACGCTGGGTCTTGTCGGCTTCGGGGCGATCGCGCGTCACACCGCCTCGCTTGCGAAAGCTTTCGGCATCGATGTTCGCGCCTGTGATCCGTTCAGCGACACCGCCGCCTTCGCCGGGGCCGGCGTTGCGAGGGTGGACACCGTCGAAGAGCTTCTTGCGACCTGCCAGATCGTCAGCCTGCACTGCCCGCTTACGCCGCAGACGCGCAACCTGCTCGACGAGAAGCGCCTCGGCTTGATGCAGGCGGGGTCCTACGTGATCAATACGGCACGCGGCGGCCTCATCGACGAGCAGGCGCTGCTGCGCGCGATCGCCAGCGGCCACATTGCCGGCGCGGGCCTCGATACGTTCCAGACGGAACCCCCGTCGCCCGACCATCCCTTCTGGCAGGAGCCGAGGATCGTGGTCACGCCCCATATCGGCGGCGTGACGAAGGAAGCCAATGTCCGCGTCGGCGTCGACGCGGTCGAGGGGGTCCTCGCCGTCCTCGATGGGCGTGGTCCCGGCCGCGAGAGGATCGTGAATTTCCGGTCGCTGGCAAAGGCACCCGCCTGACCGGTCCGCCCGTCGTTATCAATAAAGACAGCAGGAGAAGACGTTGACCATAGGATTCAGGGTTCGCAGCCGGCCTCGGGCCGTCGACCGTCAATGGGTCGAGAAATTCAGGGCATTGCCCGTCGCCAATGTCAGCGACAGCATGCACCGCCTCCATGCCGGTGGCGCACAGCTTCGGCCGATGCACCGCTCCGGCAGGCTTGCCGGCCGCGCCCTCACCGTGAAGGCGCCGCCCGGCGACAATCTCATGCTGCACAAGGCGATCGACATGGCCGTCGAAGGCGACGTCATCGTCATGGATGCGGGCGGCGACGTCACGCATGCCCTGATGGGGGAGATGATGCTTGCCCAGGCGCGCGGCCGTGGCGTTGCCGGCTTCGTCCTCAACGGTGCGATCCGCGACGCCGATGCGTTCCTGGAGATGAACGTTCCCACCTTCGCCGTCGGTGTGACGCATCGCGGCCCCTACAAGAACGGCCCCGGTGAGATCAATTGCCCGATCGCCATCGGCGGCATGGTGGTCATGCCGGGAGACCTGGTCCTCGGCGATGCGGACGGCGTCGTCGCGATCCCTGTGGAAGATGTCGCCGAGGTCTACGAGCGCACGGTCGCCAAGCATGCTGCCGAAAACAAGCAGATGGAAAGCATTCTGGCCGGCACGCACAAGCCGACCTGGTTCAACGACGCCCTCGCAAAGGGTGGCTGCGAGCTGCCGCCGGAGGAGTGAGGCCGCACGCGCGTGAAAAGAGGGGACCCGCATGAACGACAATTCTGTGCGGGGCCGCACAAAAACCGCGAAGCGCCGCGGCGCTTTCGCTTAGTGTCATCAATGGGAGGAAATACCATGAAGCATCTGATCCGGAATACCGCACTGGCAACGACCTTGCTGCTTGGCACGGGCGTCGCCCATGCCGAATGGCCGACGGACCGGCCGATCGAACTCATCGTCGCCTTCGCCCCGGGCGGCGGCACGGACGTGATGAACCGCACGCTCGCGCCCTTTATCGAAAAGGCGCTCGGCGCGAAGATCACCATCCTCAACCGTCCCGGCGCCTCGGGCGAGATCACCTATACGGCGCTGACGGAAGCGCGCCCGGACGGCTACACCGCCTCGTCCCTCAATACGCCCGGCTACCTGACGATGCAGATAGACCGCAAGGTCCGCTTCGATCCCAAGAAGCTCTGCCCGGTCGCGCGCATCGTTGAGGATCCCGGTTCCTTCATCGTGCAGGCCGGCTCCGAGTTCAACTCGCTCAAGGACCTCGTGGCCTATGCGAAGGCCAATCCGGGCGCGGTAACGGTCGGTACGACGGGCCTCGGCACGGATGAGCATCTTGCCATGCTGCAACTGGAGAAGTCCGCCGGCATCGACCTGACGGCCGTGACCTTCAACGGGGCGAACGAGGCGCGCACCGCTCTGCTCGGCGGTCACGTCATGACGATCGGCATCAATGTCGGCGAATTTGTCGGCAGCGACCAATCGGCCTTCAAGAACCTTGGGCAGTTCGCGGAAAAACGCGCCGTGATCGCCCCCGACCTGCCGACGGCGAAGGAGCAGGGCTTCGAGGTGCTGATGAGTTCCGAACGCGGGATCGCGATGGGCTGCGACGTGCCGGAGGATATTCGGGCGAGGTTCTCCGACGCGGTGCGCAAGGCGCTCGACGAGCCCGAATTCCAGGCCAAGGCCAAGCAGCAGTCGCTGCCGCTCTCCTACCTCTCGGCCGAAGACTGGAACAAGGAAATGCCGGCGAGGGCGGAACGCCTGGGCGCGATCTGGAAGCTCGCCAAGGAACAGCAGTGATGGCGAGCCCGCGCAAAGCCGGCGGGACCGGAGACCGGCCGGACGTCCTGACCGCCGCACTTTTCGTGGGTTTCGGCGCGCTCGGCCTTTGGGCCGGGCGCGACCTGACCCTCGGTACAGCGTCCGCTATGGGCCCCGGTTATCTTCCAAGGGTCGTCTGTTGGCTGCTGATCATCGTCGGCGTGACGGTCGGCGGTCTCGGCGCCGTGCGGGAGCGGGAGGAGATCGCAAGGCCGAGGCTCCGGCCTCTGGCCATTATCCTTTCCGCCGTCGTCGGCTTTGCCTTCATCGCCGAGTTCTTCGGGTTCGTCGCGGGTTCCGTCTGGCTGCTGCTCGTCGGCAGCATCGCCGACCGCGATTCGAGACTGCGCGAAGTGATCCTGCTCACCGCCGGGCTGACAGCCTTCGGCGCCCTGGTCTTCATCGTCGGCTTGGGCGTCCAGATGCCCATCTGGCCCTTCTGAGGCTTGGAACATGGACTTCATCAATCTCCTGGCCCTCGGCTTCAGCGAGGCGCTGACGCCAACCAATCTGGGCTTCTGCCTGCTGGGCGCGCTGCTCGGCACCCTGATCGGCGTGCTGCCCGGCATCGGCCCCACGGCGACGATCGCCGTGCTCCTGCCGATCACCTTCTACCTGCCGCCGCTCGCCGGCCTCATCATGCTCGCCGGCATCTACTACGGTGCGCAATACGGCGGCTCGACGACGGCGATCCTTGTCAACCTGCCGGGGGAAGCCTCCTCGGTGGTGACGGCGATAGACGGCTACAAGATGGCGCAGAAGGGACGCGCGGGATCGGCGCTCGCCGTGGCGGCCCTCGGCTCCTTCTTCGCCGGCACCGTCGCCACCTTCGGCATCGCCATTGCGGGCCCGACGCTCTCCTCCTTCGCCCTGTCGTTCGGGCCGGCCGAATATGTCTCGCTCATGCTGTTCGGCCTGCTGGCAGCCACCGTGCTGGCCCGCGGCCCGGTTCTCAAGGCCATCGGCATGATCCTGCTCGGCCTTCTTCTCGGCATGGTCGGCATCGATGCGGGGTCGGGGGAAGAACGCCTGACCTTCAGCGCCGTGGAACTGTTCGACGGCATCGATTTCGTGGTGATCGCCATCGGCCTGTTCGGCTTCACCGAGAACATCGAGAACCTCGAGAACCACGAGGCGCGCGGCATCCTGGTCAGCAAGTTCAGCCGGTTGTGGCCGACGCGTGAGGATTTTCGCCGGGCCTGGCCTGCGGTCCTGCGCGGAACGGGCGTCGGCACGTTCCTCGGCGTGCTGCCGGGCGGCGGGGCAACCCTTGCCTCCTTCTGCGCCTATTCGCTGGAGAAGAAGATCTCGAAGACCCCGTCCGAGTTCGGCGACGGCGCCGTCGAGGGTGTTGCCGGCCCGGAGGCGGCCAACAATGCCGGTGCGCAGTCCTCCTTCATCCCGCTCCTGACGCTCGGCATCCCCTCCAACAACATGATGGCGATGATGTTGAGCGCCTTCATCATCCACGGCATCACGCCCGGGCCGACGGTCCTTGCCACCCAGCCGGAGATCTTCTGGGGTCTCGTCGCCAGCATGTGGATCGGCAATCTCATGCTGGTCGTGATCAACCTGCCGATGATCGGCGTGTGGGTAAAGCTGCTGACGGTGCCCTATCGCCTGCTCTATCCCGCGATCCTGCTCTTCTGCTGCGTCGGCGTCTACAGCATCAACAACCGCATCTTCGACGTGGTCCTGGCGGCAGGGTTCGGCCTTCTCGGCTACGCCTTCCGCAAGGCGAAGTGCGAGGCCGGCCCCTTGCTCCTCGGCTTCGTCCTCGGCCCGCTTCTCGAAACGAACATCCGCCGGGCGATGACCATCTCTCATGGCGATCCGAGCGTTTTCTACGAACGCCCGATCAGCCTGGTGTTGCTCATCGCGACCGTCGGCATGCTGGTGCTGATGGTGCTGCCGTCCTTCCGGCGGACCCGCGAGGAGGCGTTTCAGGACGAGGAAGCTTGAAAGCGATTGCCGCCCGAGGAACAGCATGACGGCCGCCACGCGCGGCCGTCTTTCATCCGGCCTTCCGCGCTCAGCCCGTTTACGCTTTGCGGCCTCGCGCCGAACGAGATGCCGCCGGGCTCGGTCCTCTCCGTTGCCAATGTGATATATTTGTCACGATGCTTTGAAAGCGCATCCGGCGTGCCGGGGAACGGCGCGATACCGCAGCGTTTGTGGTCGGTGCAAGCCGGTGTTTTTGTTGAGAAAACTTGACTTAAAAACACCTGTTTAACTCACTGCCAGGGATTTTCCAATGAAAACAATATGATTGCAGGGTCGCTCCAATGGACATAGGAAGACAGGAGCGAAGGCGTTAAGGGGGCGATCGGCGAATGGCGGCGCGCTTGGGGGATATCGAGAGGCTGTATGAGGCCGAGCATGGCCGTCTTCGTTCCCTGGTCCGGCGCATCGTCGGTAACTCCACCACGGCGGAGGACGTCGTCCAGCAGGCCTTCGTCAACATGATCGCGAAGCTTCATGGTCACGACATCGCGCCGAATTCCGCTTATGCCCGCGCGGCCGCCCGCAACCTTGCCTTCAACCACCTGCGCGACCAGAAGCGGCGGTCCGCGGTGGAGGTCGCCGGTTCCGATGTCGAGCATGTCGCGGATCTCCAGCCGACGCCCGAGACGATCGCCCTTTATCGCAGCGAGTTGCGGCGCCTGCTCGAGGCGATCGCCTCTCTTCCCGCCCGCCGCCGCGAGGCCTTCGTCCTGAACAGGATCGAGGGATTGTCCTATGACGAGATCGCCGAGCGCATGAAAATCTCGCGCAACACGGTCATCAGCACGATCGTGAACGCCATGGCCGATCTCGACCGCAAGCTGCGCTGAGGCCGTCCGGTCATTGATTACCCGCCGCGAAGTGTCTTTAAGAATAGGAGGCTGCCTGTCGGCAGCCCGTGACGGATAGCGAACGATCAGGCGGCGCGCGGGACCCATGAAAGACGATGAAACCGATCCCGTATTCATGGAAGCGCTGGAATGGCTTGCCCGCATGCAGGACGAAAAGGCGTCGGCGGGCGAGCGGGCGGGCTTTGCCGAATGGATCGCGGCAAGCCGGCAGAACGCGGATGCCTATGATCGGGCCGAGCGGCTCTGGAGCCGCTTCGATATCGTCAAACCGGAATATCAGCGGCTCCGCCGCGCCGATGCGCTGACTAGGCGGGGCGTTCTTCTCGGCGGCGTCGCCGTGCTCGTCCTCGGCGGTGGCTATCTCGCCTTGCGGCCAGACCTCTTCGCGGACCTTGCGACGGGTATCGGCGAGCGCCGCGTCTTCACCCTGGCCGATGGCAGCACCGCCGAGCTTGGCAGCTATTCGGCCCTGTCGGTGCGCTATACGGAAGGCGAACGGCGCCTCGTGCTGCATCGCGGCCAAGGCTTCTTCACTGTCGTTGCAAATGTTGACCGCCCCTTCGTCGTCGAGGCGGCGGCGGGGACGATCCGGGCGCTTGGAACACGCTTCGACGTCAAGCTGACGGAGGAGGAGGTTACGGTGACCGTGACCGAGCATTCCGTGCGTGTCACCTCTGTCGATGCCGCGGCCGTCACGATCGAAGAGGGCTGGCAGGTCAGCTACGATCCGCATGGCGTGGGATCGCCGCAGCGGATCGACACGGAGACGGCGGTGGCCTGGCGGCGCGACAGGATCGTCTTCGAGGATGTTCCGCTGCGGCGGGTGCTGAAGGAACTCGAGCGCTACCGGCGAGGCAGGATCGTCCTGATGGATGACACGGTCGGCGCGATCCCCGTGACCGCGATCTTCGAGACGTCCCGCGCGGACGATGCCCTTCGGGTCATTGCGGAAACGCTGCCCATCCGGGTGATCAATGCCGGTGGCTTCGTCTCGATCGTCTATCGGCGCTGAAAAAAGTTGCCATCGCGATCATGTGCCGGCGCCCGCGGGGTGTCTAACCTTGCGAGGGACGATGAAAAACCCTCATCCAGGACAACGGCTCCGCTTGTCGCGGGGGGCCAAACATGGGGCAGGGCGAATGCTGGCGAATGGAAAGACGGGCACCACCAGGGAAGATCAGGCGGTGGGAAGCGCAACGTCCCGGCGGATACGGAGCCCGTACTGGCTGTTGGTTTCGACCGCGCTTGTCCTGCAGGTGATCCCCGCCGCCGGCCAGGCGCCCACCGACGCTGCGCAAGGATCTGCGGTCTCCTACGACATTCCGGCCCAGCCGCTTTCCTCGGCCCTTGTCAGCTTCTCCAATGCGACAGGGCTGCAGCTCTTCTTCGATGCCGGCCTCGTTCGCGGCAAGATGTCTTCGGGCGTGAAGGGCGCGATGTCGCGCGGGGAAGCGCTGGGACGGCTTCTGGCAGGTTCCGGTCTCTTCTACCAGGTGAGGGGCGGCACGGTGACGATTTCCGATACGACCTCGGCGGTAGGCGGTTCGGCAAGCGGCGACGCCACCACGCTGGGCACGATCGTCGTCGACGGCAAGGGTGACCGGCTCGGTCCCGTCGTCGGCTATGTCGCCGGCAACAATGGCACCGGCACGAAGACGAACACCCCGCTGGTCAAGACGCCCCAGTCCGTCAGCGTGATCACGAAGGAGCAGGCGGCCGCGCAGGGCGCCCAGAGCCTCACCCAGGCTCTTCGCTACTCGGCCGGCGTCGCCGCGGAGGTTCGCGGCTCGGCGTCGCGTTACGATCTGCCCTATATCCGCGGCTTCGGTGCGCCGACCGATTCCAACCAGTATCTCGACGGCCTGCGCATGTTGCGCGGCGGCGGTTACGCCATCCCGCAGATCGAAACCTATGGGCTGGAGCGGGTCGAGCTTCTCAAGGGGCCGTCCTCGACGCTCTATGGCGGCGTCAATGCCGGCGGCATGATCAATACGGTCTCGAAGATGCCGACCGAAACGCCGCAGCGGGAGATCGAACTTCTCTACGGCAGCCATGACAGGATGCAGCTGGGCTTCGATTTCGCCGGACCCGTCACCGGGGATGACACCCTGCTTTACCGGATCGTCGGCCTTGCCCGGAAGTCGGACACGCAGGTCGTCAACACGCAGGAGGAGCGCTTCTATCTCGCGCCGTCCCTCACCTGGGCGCCGGATGCCGACACCACGCTGACCGTCAGTGCAAGTTATCAGAAGGATCCGGAAGGCGGCTTCTACGGCGTGCTGCCGACCGTCGGAAGCCTTTGGGCCAATCCTCTCGGCATGATCCCGCGCTCCTTCAACGATGGCGATCCTGGTTTCGACGAATTCGACCGGGAGCAGACATCGATCGGATATAGGTTCGAGCACCGCTTCGACGACACCTGGACCATTCGGCACAACCTGCGCTACCTCGATCACGCCACCCTCACCAAGGCGCTTGGTACGGCGGGGCTTGCTGCGGACGGGCACACGATCAACCGCTACGCGCTCGGCACGGACGAGGCGGTTCGCGGCGTGACGTCGGACCTGCAGATTCAGGCCGAATTCGACACCGGACCTCTCCGGCATGTCGCGCTTGCGGGCTTCGACTACCAGCATTCCGACTGGACGCAGATCCGCGACTATGGTGGCGCCCCGCCGATCGATTTTCTCAACCCGGTCTATGGCGTGGTGACCGATCTGACCCTGGCGCGCATCACCGACCAGACGCAGACGACGAGCCAGGCCGGTTTCTATCTGCAGGATCAGATCGAACTGGACAACTGGACGCTGGTCGTCGGCGGTCGCTACGACACCGTCCGGATGCGGACCGAGAACCGTCTTACCGGAAACACGACGATCCAGGACGACGAGGCCATCAGCGGCAAGCTGGGCCTGATCTACAATTTCGACAATGGTTTCGCCCCCTATCTGAGCTACTCCACCTCGTTCCTGCCGGTGAACGGCACGGATGGAAACGGGAATGCTTTCAAGCCGACGACGGCGGAACAATACGAAGTGGGCATCAAATATCAGCCGACCGGCTTCGACGGCCTGTTCACGCTCGCCTATTTCGACATCACACAGCATGACGTGGTGACATCCCAGAGCCCTCTCCTCAGCTACCAGACCGGCGAGCAGCGGGCGCGGGGCATCGAGTTCGAGGCGAAGGTCGCGGTGACGAGCAACATCAACCTGACCGGCGCGTTCAGCTATACGAAGGCGGAAGTGGTCAAGGGGTTGGGTGTCGACGTCGGGGACTATCCGATCGGCGTTCCCGACTATACCGCCTCGCTCTGGGCCGACTACAGCTTCGAGGAGGGCGCGCTGGAGGGGCTGAAGATCGGCGGCGGCGTGCGTTATGTCGGCAAGTCGGTCGGCGGCTATTCCCCGAATGTCTATACCGCAGGCGCCACGCGGCTCGACGTTCCCGACTATACGCTGTTCGATGCCATCGTATCCTACGATTTCGGCAAGAAGGCGCCGGAGCTCGAAGGCCTCACCGCAAAGCTGTCGGTCAACAATGTCTTCGACAAATCCTATGTGACCTGCCTTTCCAACAATTTCTGCAACTACGGCAACGGGCGGGCTGTCTACGGTTCGCTCTCCTATCGCTGGTAAGCCTCGTGAGCGGTATCATCGACACAGGGAACGCCCCTTCGGCGCGGCGTTCCGGCCAGTTCGGCGTGCTCCTGGCCATCAATGCCCTCTATGTGGTCTTCGGCGCTGTTCTGGGCACCGTGCAGGGCGGGCTGCCCCCGGTGCTGCGCCAGCAGGGATACGATATCGGTTCCGTCGGCTGGATCTACGCCTTCTACCTGCCCTTCGGGCTCGCCTTCCTCTGGGCGCACTATGTCGATCGCGTGCGCCTGCCGCTTTTCGGGCACAGGACGGGCTGGATCGTCACGATGCAGGCCGTCGCCGTCGCCGCGGTCCTGCTCGTCGCCTTCGGCTCCGGCTGGCCGGTGGCGCTTCTTGCGGCGCTCGGCTTCACGGTGACGCTTGCGATGGCGACGATGGACACCGCGCTCGATGCGCTGGCGGTGGAGAGGATACGGCCGGACAAGCGCCCGCTGGCTTCCGCGCTCAAGCTGGCCGCCCTTTCGACTGGCGCGGTCATCGGCAATGGTGTCTTCGTCGTCCTCTTCGGTCGCTACGGCTGGGCGGCGCCCTTCCTGTTCCTTGCCGGGATCATGATCGTGCTGCTGCCGCTCCTTGCGATGACGGAGGAAGCATCGCCAGCCACGCCCGGGCGAGTGGAGAAGGCGAGCCTGCTGCGGCTGCTGGCCCGCCGCGAAGGCCGCCGCCGCCTGCTGCTCGTCACGGCCGTCTCCTGCGTCATCTTTCCCATCGCCGGCCTCAACCGTATCATGCTGGTCGATATCGGCATCCCGCTTGAGCAGATCGGCTGGCTTATGGGCACGCTCGGTCCCGCCAGCATGCTGCTCGTTTCCTTCGGCTCCATGCCGATGATGGCGCGGTTCGGCCTTGCAGCCACCTTCCTCGCCTTTGGTGCCGCAGGGTGCCTCGCCGTGTCGCTGCTGTCGCTGGCAAGCGCGTTCTCCGACGGCTCGCTCGCCATCGCGGGCAGCGTTCTCACCGGCGCTGCCGTCAGCGGCATCTATGTGACCGTTATGGCGAAGATTCTCGGCTGGTCCGCAGGCGACCAGCCGGCGACGGACTATGCGGCTTATTACGGTATCAGCCGCCTTTCCAGCACCGTCCTCACCATAGCCGCCGCGCAGGTCGCCGGCCATGTCGCATGGAGCACGTTCTACACCGCCGGCGCCGCCGTGTTCGCGCTCGTCGTCCTTTCCGCCAATCTCATCCTGTTCAGGAGTGAAAACTGACCGCCATGGCTTTCGTACCGCCTCTGCCCGATCCCGACCTGTTCGACACCGGTGAATGGCCGCTCGTCTACGGGCGGTTCCCGGAACTTGACGAAAAGGACAGGGTAGCCAGGGTCCTCGGCTCGCTGCAATCCATTCTCGACCAGAAGCAGCGCTTCGTCATCGCGTGGATTCCCGCCGGTCACGATCACGACGACGAGCCGCACGAGGACGAGAAGCAATCGATGATATGGCTGAAACGGCACCGGGACGAGTTGCGTACCTGGTGCGCGGGCTATCTGTATATAACGCAGGATCCGGCGCTTACGGCGTTGCTGAACGGCCGCTTTCCGGTCGTGGAAAAGTTCCTTTCGTTCCCCAAGCAGGTCGTCGGGAACAGAGAGGAGGCGCGGGCGGTCGCCAAGCTCATGCTGCAGCGATGATCGCCGATCGTTCGCAAGGCAACGACCGAAGCGCCGGGCGGCGTGATCGCATCGACCGCTTTCCGACCGGCGATCCAGCGGCTTTGCGGAAATCCCGGACCCCGGTTCAATCGTCCTCCACGAACACTTTGTCGCGTTTCGAACGTATCGATGGCAGAAGGGCCAGGATCACGCAGGCAAGTCCCACGAACAGAAGGCTCGCCGCGATCGGACTTGTGACAAAGACGGTCGCGTCGCCCCGGGAGATGATCAGCGCCCGCCTCAGATGTTCCTCGAGCAGTGGGCCGAGCACGAAGCCGAGCAGAAGGGGCGCGGGCTCACACCCGAAGCGGATCAGCGCGTATCCGACGAGACCGGCGACGATGATCGCGTAGACGTCGAAGGGGTTGTTGTTGATGGAGTAGCATCCGATCGAGGCGAAGATCACGATCGCGGGAAACAGCATCCTGTAGGGGATCGTCAGCATCTTCACCCACAGCCCGATGAGCGGGAGGTTCAGGATGACCAGCAGCAGATTACCGATCCACATCGAAGCGATAATGCCCCAGAAGAGTGCCGGCTGGCTGGTGATGACCTCCGGTCCCGGCGTGATGCCTTGCAGGATGAAGGCGCCGACAATGAGGGCCATGACCGGATGTGCCGGAATGCCGAGTGTCAGGAGCGGAATGAACGACGTTTGGGCCGCCGCGTTGTTGGCGCTCTCCGGCCCGGCCACACCCTCAATGGCACCATGGCCGAACTCCTGAGGGGTTTTCGACAGGTTCTTTTCCATCGAGTAGCTTGCGAAGGAGGAGAGGACATGGCCGCCGCCCGGCAAGACGCCAAGGACCGATCCGAGCGCCGTCCCGCGCGCGACCGGACCGATGATCCTGCGGAATTCCTCCTTGCCCAGCCACAGGTTGGTGACGTGCTTCACGCCGACTTCACGGGACTGGTCGTGCTGGAGATTGCGGAAGATCTCGGCCACGCCGAAGACGCCCACGGAAATATTCCGGTGCTCCGAACTTGAGGGCGACGGATGCGAGCGGGGGCGCGGCAATCGCCAGAAGCAAGGTTGCGACGCAGCCTGCGACGAAGGAGCCGATCGCGGCGGTGGCAAGCGCCTGTCCGGCTCGCCCTTTGCGCGCCATCTGATACCCGTCGATCGCGGTCACCGCGGACGAACTCTCCCCGGGCAGGTTGATCAGGATCGCGGTGGTCGAGCCGCCGTATTGCGCACCGTAGTAGATGCCGGACAGCATGATCAACGAGGTGACCGGGGAGAAGGTGAAGGTGATCGGGAGCAGCATGGCGATGGTCGCGGTGGGGCCGATGCCCGGCAGAACCCCCACGAGCGTGCCCAGGAGGACGCCGACAAAGCACCAGACTATGTTGACCGGCGTGAGGGCCGTCTCGAAGCCGAGGCTGAGGTTTGCAATCAGATCCATCATCACGGCGCCCCTCAAAAACCTGTCCAGGGGCCGAATGTCGGCAAGGTTACCGCGAGGCCGACCTTGAAGATCAGATAGCAGATCCCCGACAGCACGGCCGACATGATGACCGACGACGCGATCGAGTTCTGTTCCGACGCCCGCGCTGCCAGAAATGTGCATATGGCGACGACCGGCACGAGGCCCAGCGACCGTGCGGTGCCGGCGAAGATAGCCAGCGACAGGCAGATCAGCACGATGCCTCGCCAGGCGGCTGGCCCGTTTGCAGCCTCCGACGTGTTGCCGATCCCGGACAGGATGACCGCGGCGCCCAATGCAGCCAGAATGAATGCGAGCACCACGGGGAAGAAGCCGGGCCCCATCTGCAGGACGCTGCCGAAGTCGTAACGTAGCCCCTGTATGGCGAAGAGGGCCGCAATGGCGATGAATATGCTGCCGGCAAACAGGTCATGCCGGCTCCGTCTTCCAGATGTTTCCACCGTCTTCCTCCCTGGTGAACGTCGACTGCGGGGGCCGGCTAGAGAATGTTTGAGCCCGCGATCGCGGCGCATACCGCATCCGTCACACGCTTCGTGTCCGCGTTGCCTCCAACGTCGGGCGTGAGGATGCCTTCCTCGGTCACGCGCTCGACGGCCTGCATGAGCCGTGCCGCGGCTTCCGCTTCGCCGAGGTGCTCCAGCATCTGCGCCGCGGTCCAGAAGGTGGCGATCGGGTTGGCGATGCCTTTCCCCGTTATGTCGAATGCCGATCCGTGAATGGGTTCGAACATGGAGGGATAGCGGCGCTCGGGATCGATGTTGCCCGTTGGCGCGACACCCAGCGAGCCGGCAAGAGCACCTGCAAGGTCGGACAGGATGTCGGCATGAAGGTTCGTCGCGACGATGGTGTCCAGGCTCTGGGGCTTGAGCGTCATGCGCACCGTCATTGCGTCCACGAGCATCTTGTCCCAGGTGACGTCCGGAAATTCCCTGGACACTTCCGCTGCGATCTCGTCCCACATGACCATGCCGTGGCGCTGGGCATTGGATTTCGTCACGACTGTGAGGAGCTTGCGGGGGCGGGCTTGCGCCAGCTTGAAGGCGTACCGCATGATGCGGGTGACGCCGACGCGCGTGAAGATCGCGACTTCCGTGCCGACTTCCTCGGGAAGTCCCTTGTGCGCGCGTCCTCCGTGTCCGGAATACTCTCCTTCCGAATTCTCGCGAACGATGACCCAGTCCAGGTCACCCGGTTCGCAGTTGCGCAGCGGAGAGGTGATGCCCGGAAGGATTTTCGTGGGGCGGACGTTCGCGTATTGGTCGAACCCCTGGCAGATCGGCAGGCGCAGGCCCCACAGAGTGATGTGGTCGGGGACGTCGGGCGCACCCACGGCGCCGAAATAGATCGCGTCGAAGCGCTTGAGCTGATCGAGCGCGTCGGCCGGCATCATCACGCCGTGCTTCTTGTAGTAGTCCGAACCCCAGTCGAACGTCTCGGTATTGATCTTGAAGTCGCCGCTACGTTGCGCAAGCGCCTCAAGGACCTGCAGTCCTGCGGCAATGACTTCGGGTCCGATACCGTCGGCAGGGATTGTGGCAATCTTGTACTCGCGCATGAGAAAATCTCTCGGTCTGGAAGTTGATAGGCGAGGCGGCCGAGGCCGCCTCCCGGATTTGTCGTTCGAAGGATCTTGAACGTCAGTTGGCAGAAGCCTCGATCAGCTTCGTCAGACGGTCGACCTCTGACTTGAACTTCTGATCGAGGGCCTCCGGCGTGGCGGACGCCTGGTCCACCGGAGCGGTCCCGAGGCTTGCGAAGCGTTCGATGACCTTGGGATCCTTGAGGGCGGCCTGTAGGGCGCTCGCCAGCTTGTCTCGGACCGGTTCGGGCGTGCCCTTGGGAGCCCAGAGCGCATGCCAGGCGCTGAGTTCGAACCCGTCGATGCCGCTTTCCGCTACGGTGGGCAGATCCGGCAGGACCTCGATCCGCCCGGATGTGGTCACCGCATAGGGATGCACCTCGCCAGCCTTGATCTGCGTTGTCGTGTTCGTGGTCTGGTCGCATGCAAGATCGATGCGGCCGCCGATCAGGTCTGTCATGGCAGGTCCCATGCCCTTGTAGGGCACCAGCGTGAACTTGGATTGCAAGACATCCTGGAGCAGGCGGCCGCACAGGTCGGAAACCGCTCCCGTGCCTGCCGTTCCGAATGTGACGGCCTGGCCGTTTTCTTTTATGTAGGCGGCAAGTTCGGCGAAGGACTTGGGGCCGAGATCCTTCCTGCCGACCACGGTCATCGGGACTTCGGTAATCAGGCCGACGCTGCTGAAATCGTCGATCGGCTTGTAGGCGAGGTTGGGATAGAGGGCCGCGAACGTGGCGACCCCGATATGGTAGAGCAGGAGGCGATAGCCGTCCGGCTCAGCCTGCGCAACGGTGCCTGCGCCAAGCGAGCCCCCCGCTCCTCCCATGTTCTCCACAAGGACCTGCTGGCCAAGCGCGCGGCCCATCGATTCGGCAACCAGACGGGCCACGGTGTCGCTCGGGCCGCCTGCGGCCGCGGGCACCATGATCGTGATGGGCTTCGAGGGGAAGGGCTCCTGCGCGAGCGCAAAAGTGGTTGTCAGGGCCAAGGCCAGGGCCGTGGTTGCAATTCCGATTCTAAGCATGAGCAACTCCTCCAGTTCGGTCCGGATGCCTCCACATCCGTTCCATGCTCTCTTGCATGCAAGGTGGAATTTATTGTTGTTTGCTTGTTTGTCAACCCTGGGAGGACCAGCTATAGAGGAGGAAGCAAGACGACACGGAGCCGCCATGGCGAAATCGAAGGAGCTACTGTCACCGCCCCCTCTGACGACGTCGGGCGAAGGTTCCGCGGGGGATGAGGGAAGCGCGGGACGCGTGATCGCCGCTTACAACGCGATCAAGGAGGCCATCCGGTCGAACGTGTTCCCGCCAGGCTATCAGGCGGCCGAGAACGAGATCGCCCGCCAGCTTGGCATGAGCCGAACCCCGGTTCACGAAGCAATGGCAAGGTTGCAGGAAGACGGTCTCGTCCGGATCCTTCCGAAGAAGGGGATCATCATCTGTGCATTGTCCCCGGCCGACATCGAGGACATCTACGAGATCATCATAGCGCTTGAAGGGGCTGCGGCGGCGCGGCTGGCAAGGCTTCCCGAGGGCGCGCGCGAACCTGTCGTCACCCATCTGCGGTCGGCGACGGACCGGATGATCCAGGCTCTTGCGGACGATGACTTGATGGCATGGGCCGTCGCCGACGAGGACTTCCATGAGGCGTTGGCTACCCGGAGCGGAAATCGAAGACTGATGCGGATGACGGGAACCGTCGCCGACCAGCTCCATCGTGCCCGCATGTTCACGCTCAGGCTGAGGCCGCTTCCCGTACAGTCGTCGCAAGAGCATTTTGCGATCATCGACGCGATCGAGAAGGGCGATGCCGAAAGCGCGAGCCGAGCCGCCCGCCTTCACCGCCAGCATGCACACGATGCCTTGGTCCCGCTCATCAGCAGATACAATCTGAGGAACCTCTGATGCGGGATCTCTGGAGAACCGCCGTCGGAAGCGACGGCATTTCACCCGATGTTCCATAAGACAGATTACGCGATTTTTGCATGTAGCCGGGTGGGTTCAAGTTTGAAGTGCGACTTGCGAATAATGCCAATGGGTTATCAGCCGCAAGGACGCTGCCATGAAACGCACCTACTCCCACATAGACCTGAACGAACGCCGCAGGATCGCCCGCTGGCGCCACGCCGGCCTGAGCATTGACATCATCGCGGAGAAACTTGGACGCCATCGTTCGACGATTTTCCGTGAGGTCCGGCGTAACGTCTACATCGACAAGGAGTGGCCGGAACTGAGCGGTTATCATTGCGTGACTGCGCATGACATGGCCTGCGAGCGCCGGACCAAGCTCAGGAAGCTTGTGCGCTTCTCGCATGTCCGCCAGTCTGTCATCGAGCGGATCGTGCATGGCTGGTCGCCGCAGCAGATCGCGGGTCGGATGCGGCTGGAGCGCCATCCGATTTCCGTCAGCCATGAGACGATCTACAAGTTCGCCTATTCGGCGGACGGACATGCCATCAAGCTCTGGAGACACTTGCCGGAACATCGCGCACGACGCCGGCCGCGCCATGCCAGACGCCGGCATGGCCAGCGCTTCAGCCCAGATCTCAACATCCTGCGCCGGCCGGATGTGGTCGCCGACCGCAAACAGTTCGGACACTGGGAATGCGACCTCATCCAGTTCCGCCAGAAGTTCGGCAAGGCGAATGTGACATCGCTGGTCGAGCGCGTCAGCCGCTTCGCCGTTCTCCTACGCAACAACGACCGGCAGTCGCGGCCGATCATGGAGCAACTCGTCGGCGTGCTGCAGGCCCTGCCCCATCGTGCACGCCGCTCAATCACCTTCGACCGTGGGACCGAGTTTACCGACTGGCCCTACCTGCAAGCCGGCATCGGCTCCGCGACCTGGTTCTGCGATCCGCAATCACCCTGGCAGAAAGGCACGGTCGAGAACACGAATGGCCGGGCCAGGAAATGGCTTTCGAGAGATATCGATCCGCTCTCGATCACCGACCATGACCTGAAGGAGATCTGCGACCGGCTGAACACGACACCGCGCAAGTGCCTCGGCTACAAGACGCCGGCCGAAGTCTTCCGCCAGAAGCTGCTCGCGCAGATGCGATCGGGAGGATCGGATCACCAAGCCCGCAAGTCGCGCCTCGGCTTGAGCTCACACCGCAAAGTTGAAGTGTCCTGTTTCTGCAAAGTTGGAATGTCACACTCCCCGGCCTGAATGAGGCCTGGGAGATAAGCAGAGCGGATTTCGGTGCGACGCTGGCGGCCGAGAAGCTTGCCGAACGCGACGGCTTCCAAATTGTCCATCCCGGCGTCGGGATGGCACCCTGAACACTTCAAGCATTCCATCAACAGGCCGGAAGGGCCTGCGAGAATACGACATTCCCGGTGCCTTTGACGGCGCAGGAGCGGTCAGAAATCCCAGTCTTCATCCTCGGTCGCGACCGCCTTGCCGATGACATAGGACGAGCCGGAGCCGGAGAAGAAGTCGTGGTTCTCGTCGGCATTCGGCGAGAGCGCCGAGAGGATCGCCGGATTGACCTTGCAGGCTTCCGGCGGGAACAGCGCCTCGTAACCGAGGTTCATCAGCGCCTTGTTGGCGTTGTAGTGCAGGAATTTTTTCACGTCCTCGGTGAGGCCGACGCCGTCGTAGAGTTCCTCGGTGTATTTGGCCTCGTTGTCATAGAGTTTCAAGAGAAGATCGAAGGCGAAATCCTTGATTTCCTGCTGCTTTTCCGCACTGAGTCGCTCGACGGCACGCTGGAATCTGTAGCCTATATAGTAACCGTGCACGGCCTCGTCGCGGATGATGAGGCGGATCATGTCGGCCGTGTTGGTGAGCTTGGCCCGGCTCGACCAGTACATGGGCAGATAGAAGCCGGAATAGAACAGGAAGCTTTCGAGGAAGACGGAGGCGACCTTCTTCTTCAAGGGATCGCCGGAGGCATATTGCTCCATGATCAGCGCAGATTTCCGTTGCAGGAAGTCGTTCTCCTCCGACCAGCGATAGGCGTCGTCCACGTCAGGCGTCAGGCACAGCGTCGAAAAGATCGACGAGTAGGAGCGCGCATGCACCGCTTCCATGAAGGAGATGTTGGACAGCACCGCCTCCTCATGCGGCGTGGCGGAATCTTCCATCAGCCGGACAGAGCCGACGCCGTTCTGGATCGTATCGAGCAGCGTCAGGCCGGTGAAGACGCGGATGGTAAGCTTCTGCTCCTCCGGCTTCAGCGTTGCCCAGGACGGAATATCGTTGGAGAGCGGCACCTTTTCCGGGAGCCAGAAATTGCCGGTCATGCGCGACGGTCGCATCGTGGAACGCGGCACGCATCACGATCTGGTGGCCTTGAGAGGTTTTTACGCGGAGCTTGTTGGCCATCAGTCCGCCGGGATATCAAGGATGGAATTTGCCGCCGCTCAAGGTTGAAGCAGTAGCTGTCGCGAACGAACCGCTTGTGATCCACGAACTGCGGCGGCCGTTCGCAGAGCTGGAAAATGAACTGTCTGGATCGCCAGGCTACGTAGCAATCGCGCTCCGCTCTAATTGGCTGACGCCGCGCCAAAAGTGACATTTTGGCTTTGCGCAACGCCGGGTGTCTCTTCGGCCGAGAGCGAAATGGGCTTCAGTCGATCGAAGGGTGGAAGACGGGCCGGTAGCCGGCGTGGAGCGTCATGATCGTAGCGGGTGGTGTCAGGAGGGCGTCGGCGCGGTCGAGGCGTTGCGGCGGGGCGTAGCCTTCGGCCGTCCAGCGATGGGCGAGGCCGGCGCGAAGCGTGAAGGCCTGCCCGCCGGCGGCAATGACGGCCCCGTCGGGAAGCGCGGCCAGGGGCTCGGTGATGGGGTGGAGGCGCTTCTGGCGATGGTCCAGGCGTTCCGCGTGCAGGGTCGCATCCATCGCGCCGGCTGAAGGCGGTGCCGTGTTCTTCGCCGCTGCCCAATGGGCCTGGAAGCGCTGCGCGGCCTCCCTTCGGCAGAAGAAGCAGGGGCGGTGGCCGGCGGCAAGGGCGACCGCCTCGTCGAGGAAGAACAGTTCGGTCCAGCTCCGTCCCCCCATCACCGGCCGGCGGCGGCCCCGGAAGTCGCAGAGGCAGATCAGCCAGGCCTTGGACGTCCAGCGTTTCCGGAGCAGGGTTCTTGTCGCCGGATCATGGATGATGCCGCGATTGCCGGTGAAGAGGCCGCGTTGCGGAAGCGCGACGATCTCGCCGAAGGGCGTGACACGGTTCTGAAGAGGCATGGGGCTTTCCCGGCTCGAGCGACGGCCGCATCCTATCCCCGAAGACCCGTGTCGTCTCCCCTCTCGTATCGCCGGCGATCAGCCTTCCGATGCTCGCATCAGCGGATCCTCGTGTATCGCATCGGCCAGGAAGTCCAGCACGGCCCGCACGCGCAGCGGCACGTTGCGGCGCGAGGCATAGACCACGTTGATCGGCAGCCGCGTCGGCCGGAAGTCCGGCATGACATGGACGAGGGTGCCGCTCTCGATGTCGGGCAGCGCGAGGATATGGGAGAGGATCGAGAGGCCCGCGCCGGCAAGCGTCGCCCGGTGTACCGCGACGGCGTTGTCGGCGGTCAGCCGCGGCGTGATGCGCACGGGAATATCGCGTGCGCCGTCGGAGAACGACCAGAAGCGGTTGTCCCCCGCCCGCCGGTAGCAGATGCAATCATGGGCGGCGAGGTCTTCCGGCCTTGCGGGCCGGCCGCGCCTTTGAAGATAAGCAGGCGCGGCGACGAGGAACGCGGTCGTCCAGCCGAGCCGGCGGACGATCAGGCTGTTGTCGGCGACGGGGCCGAGGCGCACTTCGAGGTCGATCCCGTCCTGCACGAGATCGGACCCCTCCCCCTTGAGGAGCAGGTCTACCGAGAGGCCGGGGTGGCGGGCGAGGAAGGCCGCCATCCTGTCGCTGAGGAAAAGGCCGAGCGGCGGCGGCACGGAGAGCCGCGCCTTGCCGGAGGCCCCTTCCCCTTCCTGGCCAAGGCCGCCGAGTTCCTCGACCGCCTCCAGGACGCGCCTCGCCATGGGGATCATGCGTTCCCCTTCCGCGGTCAGGGCCAGCGCCGTGGTCGTGCGGTGGAGAAGCCGCATATTGAGCCGGGCCTCCAGCGCGGACACCTGCCGCGAGACGGCGGGCTGCGTGAGGCCGAGATCGAGAGCCGCGGCGGAAAACGACGACGTTTCCGCCACGCGCAGGAATGTCCGCAGCGCCGAGACGATATCCATGATCCTCATACCCTTCGACATAAGCGTTATGCAGAAAGCTTATGCCGTTCCGGCTTTACAATCCAGCGATTAAGGATATTAAATATCCATAAGGATAAAGAATATCCTTAATTAACGGAGCGACGACATGACCCAGCGAGTGAACTACGCCCAGCAATCCCCGGAACTCTTCAGGAAGATCTCCGAGCTCAGCATGGCGCTGAAGGACAGCGTCATCGAACAGAAGATTCGTGACCTCGTGAACCTGCGTGCCTCGCAGATGAACGGTTGCGCCTTCTGTGTCGACATGCATGTGAAGGAAGCGAGAATCCACGGCGAGAGCGAATTGCGCCTCCACCACGTCGCCATCTGGCGCGAATCGAACCTCTTCATCCCCCGCGAGCGCGCCGCCCTCGCCTGGACCGAGGCGCTGACCCGGCTGCCGGAAGGCGGCATTCCCGACGACCTCTACGAGCGGGTGCGCGGCCAGCTCTCCGAGAAGGAAATCTCGGACCTCACCTTCTCGGTCATGACGATCAACGCCTGGAACCGCGTCAGCGTCGCATTCCGGTCCGTCCCGGGTTCCGCCGACAAGGCCTATGGCCTCGACAAGGCCGGCCTCAACTGATCGCTTAGCAAAGGGAGACCGTATCCATGACCAGACCCCTCCTCCTTACCGCCGCCCTTGCCGCGACGGTCCTGACCGCCGTCCCCGGCGCGTCCCTGGCCGGCGATGCCTCGAAGGTGACGCTCGTCTATGAACACGAACTGCCCAATGTCCCGGGCAAGAGCATCCGCGGGGTGCTTGTGGAATATCCGCCCGGCGGTTCTTCCGAGGGGCACACCCATCCCTCTTCGGCGTTCATCTACGCGACCGTCCTGGAAGGGGCGATCCGCAGTCAGGTCAATGACGGCCCGGTCGAGGTCTACCACGCCGGGGAGAACTTCTCCGAGATGCCGGGCGACCGGCACGGCGTCAGCGCGAACGACAGCGAGACCGAGCCCGCCCGGCTGCTTGCGGTGTTCGTCGTCGACACGGACGAGACGGAACTCGTCTATCCGCTGAAATGACGACAGGCGGCCGGGCGGGACAACCGGCCCGGCCTTCCCTCACGGCGCGACGGGCCGGCCCTGGACCCATAGCGGGAGGGTTCAACCCGCCCGCTTCAGCACCCACTCGGATGTGCTTCGCAACAGGGCCGGCGGAATGTCCTTTTCCAGCGTTCCCAGAAGGTCGGCCAGGCTGACGGCGCGAAGCCGCGCCCGCCAGGCCTCGTCCGCGTCCCACATGACGCGGGCGATCGCGCAGGGTCCCGTGTCGCAAAAGCCCTCCGGGCGACAGGGATTGTTGGCGCGGATATTGTTGCAGGCGAAGGTGCGTTCCTTTCCCTCGACCGCCTCCACCACATCCAGGAAACTGATATCGGCCGGGCGGAGGGCCAGGCGGTAGCCGCCGCTCGGGCCGAGCGTCGATTCCACGAGCTTCGCCTGCGACAGGCCCTGCAGCGCCTTGGACAGGTATTCCTTCGGCAGGCCGTGGAGTTCGGCGAGCGCCTTGGTGGAGAGATAGCGCCCGCTCGGAAGTCCGGCGAGAATGGCGCAGCAATGCAGCGCCCATTCGACTTGGCTCTTGAGGATCATCGAACCCGTTCCTGTAATACGGATAAAATATATCCGTATTGTCAGCGCTTGTAAACGCGATCTCAGTCGTTGGCGCCGGCGCCCTGCCAGGTGCCGACCAGCATGCGCCGGAAATGCTCGGCGGCGGGCGAGAGCGTGGCGGCACGGCGGCGCACGATGCCGATCGTGCGGGAAATCCGCGGCGCGCCCAGCGGCCGCGTGACGATGATCGGATGGTCCGGCCCAGGGGTCGCGGTGCGGGGCAGAACGGAGATGCCGAGGCCGGCCTCCACCAGGCCGAGCGACGTCGACAGGTGCGTCACCTCATAGGACCAGCGCAGCTCGATATTGGCGCGTGCCAGCGCCGCATCCAGCATGGTGCGGTTGCCGCTGGAGCGGTGTACGGTGATCAGCCGGTAGGGTGCAAGGTCCGTCCAGCCCACCTCCTGCAGGCCCGCCAGCGGATGGTCGCGCCGCGCCGCCAGCACGAACGGGTCCTCGGCGATCCGGTCGAAGAGGAGGTCGGGGTCCGACGTTCCCATGAAGTTGATGCCGAACTCCACCTCCCCGCGCGACACGGCCTGGAGGCCCTCGGTCGCCGTCAGGTCGAGGATGCGGAAGCGGATATCGGGATATTCCTGGTTGAACTGCTTGATCACGGTCGGCAGAAAATAGAAGGCCGCCGTCGGCAGGCAGGCGATCGTCACCAGCTCGCTGCGCCGCAGCCGCCGGTCGCGGGCGGCAAAGAGCGAACCGTCGAACTCCTCCAGCATGCGCTGCACGAGCGGCATCAGTTCGAGGCCGAGCGCCGTCGGGGAGACGTGGCGGGTGGTGCGCTCGAGCAGCGGCGCGCCGATGGAGGCCTCCAGCTTCTGGATGCGGCGGCTGAGCGCCGGCTGCGACAGGTTGAGGGCCTCCGCCGCGCGATGGAAGCTTTCCAGCTCCACCACGCCGAGAAAGGCGCGAAGGTCCAGGATTTCGCAATTAATGCGCATGACACATCACTGATCCAAAATTTTGCACTTAACTTAATAATGGCGCTGGCGCATATCTTTCAAGGGAGAAAGAAGGGATGAAGTCGGCCCGTCGCCATCATGGGCTTGGCGTTTCCAACTTTCATGTGTACCTTTGTATACATTTGAACGCATTGCCATCGTGGGAGGAAAAAACATGGCTGATTTTACGCGTCGTCAACTGCTGGCCGCCGGCTCCGCCGCCGCGGCTGTGGGGCTTATGGGAGTGCGCCCCGCCTTTTCCCAGGCATCCGTCGATTTCGCCGGCAAGACGATCGAATGGTGGATGCCCTTCTCCGAAGGGGGCGGCTCGGATGTCTGGGCCCGCTTCTTCGCACCGTACCTGTCGAAATATCTGCCGGGCAACCCCAACGTCATCGTGCGCAACGTGCCCGGCGGCGGTTCGATCACCGGTTCGAACGAGTTCGTCGCCCGTGCGCGGCCGGATGGGCTCGCCATCCTGGGCACGTCCGGCTCGACGCAGTTCCCGTTCCTGCTCGGCGATCCGCGCGTGCGCTACGACTATGCCAAGCTGATCCCCGTGCTCGTCTCGCCGACCGGCGGCGTCTGTTACCTGCCCGCCAAGTTCGAGGTCAAATCGGCCGCCGATCTCGGCAAGCTCAAGGACCAGGAACTGGTCTACGGCAGCCAGGGCGCAACCTCGCTCGACCTCGTGCCGATGCTCGCCTTCCGTCTGCTCGGCCTCAATGTCCGCCATGTCTTCGGCATGCAGGGACGCGGCGACGGGCGGCTTGCCTTCGAGCGCGGCGAGGCGACGATCGACTACCAGACCTCGTCCGCCTACCTCACCAACGTCACGCCGCTCGTCGAGGCCGGCACGGCCGTGCCGATCTTCTCCTGGGGCGTTCTCGACGCCAACGGTGATGTCGCGCGCGATCCGACCTTCCCCGACCTGCCGCACTTCGTCGAAGCCTATGAGATGATGCACGGCAAGAAGCCGTCCGGCGTGGAATACGATGCCTATCTCGCCTTCTTCGGCTCCGGTTTTGCAGCCCAGAAGCCCTGCATGCTGCCGGAAGGCACCTCGGCGGATATCGTGGCGACCTATCGCAAGGCCTTTTCCGATGCGGTGGCCGACCCCGAACTGCAGAAGGCCAAGGCCGAGGTTCTCGGCGACTACACGCAGGCCGTCGGCGCCGATATCGAGAAGCTCTACGCAGTGGCGACGTCGATCAAGCCCGAAGCGCGCGAATGGGTGCGCAACTTTTTGACGACGGAATACCAGGTCAAGCTCTGACCGCAGGCGACCCCCGCCGCCGAAAGGCGGCGGGCACGCTTTCCCGACGCCGAAGGGCGCGAACATTCACCTGCCGACACTGACGAGGCCGGAGCACCCGCGCCGTCTCGCACCTGTTGCTATCGAAAGGACAGCCACAGTGATCGATGTCTTCGTCACTTCGCTCCACAACCTGCTGACGCTCCACCATCTCGGTTACATGATGATCGGTGTGGCGGTCGGCCTCGTCGTCGGCATCCTGCCGGCCCTCGGCGGCATCGCCGGCATGTCGCTGTTGCTGCCCTTCGTCTACGGCATGGAACCGACCGCAGCGATCGCCATGATGGTCGGCCTCCTGGCGGTCATCCCGACCTCCGACACCTTTTCCTGCATCCTCATGGGCATTCCGGGCTCTTCCGCCTCGCAGGCGACCGTGCTCGACGGCTTTCCACTCGCCCGCAAGGGGGAAGCGGCCCGCGCGCTCAGCGCCTCCTTCTCGGCCTCGATGATCGGCGGCCTGTTCGGCGCGCTCTGTCTGACGGCCATCGTCATCGTCGCCCGCCCGCTCATCCTCAGCTTCACCTCGGCCGAGCTCTTCATGCTGGCGATCTTCGGCCTTTCCATGGTCGGCGTGCTCTCCGGCAGCAGCCTGGCGAAGGGCGTTGCCGCCTGTACGCTCGGCCTTGCCTTCGGCGCGATCGGCACGGCGCCGGCCAATGGCGGCGAACGCATGACCTTCGGTTCGCTCTACCTGATGAGCGGCCTCGAGATCACCATCATCGGCCTCGGCATCTTCGCCCTGCCGGAAGTGCTCGACCTTTTGCGCGGCAATTCGAGCATTTCGAGCACGGGCAAGCTCGGCCGCGGCTGGCTGGACGGCGTGCGCGACACCTGGCGGGAGAAGTGGCTGACACTGCGCTGTTCGACGATCGGCGCCTGCGTCGGCCTGATGCCCGGCCTCGGCGGCAGCGTTTCGGACTGGATCTCCTACGGCCATACCGTGCAGAGCGCCAAGGACAAGTCGCAATTCGGCAAGGGCGATATCCGCGGCGTCATCGGCCCGGAGGCGGCCAATAATTCCTGCGCCGGCGGCAACCTCATCCCCACCCTTCTCTTCGGCATCCCCGGCTCTGGCTCGATGGCGATTTTCCTGGCGGCGATGATCCTGATCGGCCTGCAACCCGGCCCCGGCATGGCCGACCCGAACCGCGACCTCAACCTCACCTATACGGTCGTCTGGACGCTGGCGCTCGCCAATGTCATCGGCACGGCGGCCTGCATCGCGCTGTCGCCGAGCATCGCGCGGCTGACCACCATCCGCTTCGTGCTCTTCGCGCCCTTCATGATCCTCATCATCGTGTTCGGCGCCTTCCAGTCGACCCGGTCGTTCGAGGATATCGTCGCGCTCCTGATCGTCGCGCTCACCGGCATCTTCCTCAAGCGCTTCGGCTGGCCGCGTCCCGCCTTCCTCATCGGCTTCGTGCTTGCCGGCCAGGTCGAAACCTACTTCTACCAGGCGGTGCAGTTCTACGGCTACGGCTTCCCGCTGCGCCCGATCGCCATCGTCATCGGGCTCGTCACCATCGCCTCGCTCTGGTTCACCAGCCGCTCGCGCATGCTCCAGAAGGAAGAGGCCGTGCCGGGCGGCATCACCACCGACATCGAGTTCGAGCGCGAGGAAGACGAGACGGCGGTCGCCAAGAACCTCTGGCCGCAGGTCATCTTCACGGCCATAACCGTCGCCTTCTTCGTCTTCACCATCGTCGAGGGTGCGGAGAATTCGTTCCTCGATGCCGTGTTCCCGATCACCGTCGGTGTGGTCGGCCTACTGACCTCCGCCGCCGTGCTGTTCTGGCAGGTCCGTGGCGCCACGGGACGCGGCACGGCCGGCAACATGAACTTCGACCTCGACGACGGCGCAAAGAGCGGCAGCCTGTGGCGCTTCGTCGGCTGGCTGGTGGGCTTCGTCGCGGCGATCGGCCTCGTCGGCTTCACGCTCGCCCTCGTCGGCTTCTTCGTCGCCTTCCTGAAGATCGTCGCACGGTCGAGCTGGCTGCAGACGCTGATACTGACCGCCGCTGCCGTCGGCCTCGTGCTGCTGCTGACCTCGATCCTGCACATGAACCTGCCGGGCGGCCTTCTGCAGGACCAGTTCTACGACCAACTGGTCTGGCCGCTGCGCTGACCCCTGCCCCGGCGGCAACGCCGGGGTTCTTCATTCCGGTTTTCAAAGTATGCAATTGCATGCAAACGTCTACATCAACCAGCGAGGGCATCATGCCGGCACAACATCCCATCCCCTGCATCCTCATGCGCGGCGGCACGTCGAAGGGGCCCTATTTCAAGATGCAGGACATTCCGCAGGATGCCGATATCCGCGCGCGCGTCCTGCTTGCGGCGATGGGCTCGCCGGATACCCGCCAGATCGACGGCCTCGGCGGCGCGGATACGCTGACGAGCAAGGTCGCCATGGTAGGTCCGTCGGGCCGCGAGGGCGTCGATGTCGATTATCTCTTCGCGCAGGTCTCCGTCGACAAGGCGATCGTCGACACTTCGCCCTCCTGCGGCAACATGCTGTCCGGCGTTGGCCCCTTCGCCATCGAGACGGGCATGGTGCCGGTCAGCGGGGCGAAGACCAGCGTCGTCATCTATGACATCAACACCCAGAGCCGCATCGAGGCGATCGTCGAGACGCCCGACGGCGCCGTCAATTACGAGGGCGACGCCCGCATCGACGGCGTTCCCGGCACGGCGGCGGAGATCCGGCTGAACTTCATGGATATCGTCGGCTCCAAGACAGGAGCCCTGCTGCCGACCGGCACGCCGATGGAGGAAATCGACGGGATCAAGGCGACGCTGATCGACGTCGCGGTGCCGATGATGATCGTGCGCGCCGCCGATGTCGGCAAGACGGGCTACGAGAGCGCCGCCGAACTCGACGCCGACACGGCGTTCTTCGCGAAGATGGAGGCGATGCGCATGGAGGCGGGCCGTCGCATGGGGCTGGGCGACGTGACCGGCAAGGTCGTGCCGAAAATGGCCATGCTGGCCGCCCCGCGCGAGGGCGGAAGCGTGGCGGCGCGTTATTTCGTGCCGCATAAGACCCATGCGGCCTTCGCCGTGACGGGGGGGCTTTGCGTCTCGTCCTGTGTGCTGGTGCCCGGCACCGTGGCGGACGGCATCGCCGACCGGCCCGCGGGCGACGATTGCACCGTCATCATCGAGCATCCGACGGGCATCATCGACGTCGCCATGACGAGCCGGCCGGACGGCAATTCCGTCGAGATCATCAGCGGCGGCGTGGTGCGCACCGCGCGCAAGCTGATGCAGGGCAACGTCTTCGTGCCGGCGGCGAGCCTGCTTTCGGCACCCCCCGCAGCCTGAGCCACCGCTGCCCTCTGTTTCTGGAGTTTATGGAATCATGAAACTGCTTGTTCTTCCGGGTGATGGCATCGGCCCGGAAATCGTCGGCGCCACGGTCGAGGTCCTCGACGCCGTCGACCGCCGTTTTTCGTTCGGCTTCCGCTACACGACGCGCGATATCGGCTTCGCCTCGCTGGAGAAGATCGGCACGACGTTACCCCCCGATCTGCTCGACGAGGCCCGCGGGATGGACGGAACCCTGCTCGGCCCGATCTCCCATCTCGACTATCCGCCGCGCGACAAGGGCGGCGTCAACGTCTCCGCCGCCTTCCGCACCCAGCTCGATCTCTTCGCCAACATCCGCCCGGCCCGCACCCGCAAGGGCGTCTTCCACCGGGGCACGGAGATGGACCTCGTCATCATGCGCGAGGCGACCGAGGGCATGTATCCCGACCGCAACATGTTTGCCGGCACCGGCGAGTACATGCCGACGGAGGACGTGGCGATCTCCATGCGCAAGGTGACGGCCAAGGCGATCGAGCGCATCGCCAGGGCCTCCTTCGCGCTGGCGCGCGCGCGCCGCCGCAAGGTGACGGCGGTGCACAAGGCCAACGCCTTCGTGCTCACCGACGGGCTCTTCCTGAAGGAAGTGCGCAAGGTCGCCGCGGAATATCCCGATGTCGAGCTCGATGAGGTGCTGATCGACGCGATGGCGGCGCTGCTCGTGCGCGATGCGGGCCGCTACGACGTCATCTGCACCACCAATTTCTACGGCGACACGCTCTCCGACCTCGCCTCCGAATTGTCCGGCAGCCTCGGCCTTGCCGGGTCGCTGAACGCCGGGACCGACCATGCCGCCGCGCAGGCCCAGCACGGCTCGGCGCCCGATATCGCCGGACAGGATAAGGCGAACCCGACATCGATGATCCTGTCGGCCGCGATGCTGCTGCGCTGGCACGGCGAGCGTGCCGGCGACGCGCGCCACATCGAAGCCGCGACCCTGATCGAGGATACCATCGACCGGGTCCTTTCCGATGCCGCCACCCGCACCCGGGACCTTGGCGGACCGCTGGGCACGAAGCGGTTCACCGAGACGGTCGTCGCGGCTCTCGGGTAAGCCGACAGGAAACGGCACCGGGGCGTCCGCTCCGGTGCCGCTGCATTCCCATTCCTGCCGGCTCAGCCGGCCCGATGAACCGGTCCGTCCGCCACCAGAACGCCGTCGGCATCCGCATAGAGATAGGCCCCGGCGCGGAATTCGACATTGCCGAAGACGAGCGGCACGCCGCGGGCGCCATGACCGGTCTTGCCGCTCTTCTTCGGCGCCTGGCCGAGCGCCATCACGCAGAAATCCATGGCATCGATATCGGCGCTGTCGCGGATCGCGCCGCGGATCAGCAAGCCCCGCCAGCCGTTCGCCTGGCCGAGGGCAGCGATCTGGTCGCCGACGAGCGCACAGCGCAGCGACCCCGCGCCATCGACGACGAGCACCTTGCCCGTGCCGTCGCCCTCAAGGGTCGAGCGCAGCAGGCTGTTGTCCTCGAAGGTCTTCAGCGTGACGATCTCGCCGTGGAAGCCCTTGCGCCGGCCGAAGGTCTTCCACTGCATCTCGCAAAAGCGCACCTCGGCGTCGTGGCTGTCGACCAGATCCGCCGTCTTGATGATATCCGTCACGTTCTTCCCTCCGTCTTCGGTGCGGCGAGCACCCGCACGGGCGCACCCTCGCGCCAGGCCCTGATATTGTCCACGGCGTCACGATAGAAGGCTGAATAGGCGCCTTGCGTGACATAGCCGAGATGCGGCGTCAGCACGGTGTTCGGCATCGTGCGCAGCGGATGATCGGCTGGCAGCGGCTCGATCTCGAAAACGTCGAGCCCCGCCTTGATACGGCCCTGCCGAAGCGCCTCGATGAGTGCGGCCTCATCGACGAGCGGCCCGCGTGCGGTGTTGATCAGCCATGCCCCCTGTTTCATCAGGGCGAGTTCGGCGGCCGAGACGGTGTGCCGGCTGCGCTCGCCGAGGATGAGGTGGAGCGAGACCACGTCGGCCTCGCGAAACAGGGTCTGCTTGTCGACGCGGCGCGCGCCGGCCTCGGCGGCCCGCTCGCCCGTCAGGTTCTGGCTCCAGGCGATCACCTCCATGCCGAAGGCTTTCGCGATCGGCACCATGCGGCCGCCGAGCTTGCCAAGCCCGACCAGTCCCAGCGTCTTGCCGCCCAGTACGGTCCCGACCGTGCTCTGCCAGCCGCCGGCGCGGATGCGGGCGTCCTCTTCGGGGATCGACCGGGCGAGCGAGAGGATAAGCCCCCAGGCGATCTCCGGCGTCGCATGGGCGGATTCGCCGGCATGGGTGTGGCAGACGGTGATGCCGCGCGCGACGGCGGCCTCCATGTCGATGGTGCGCACGCGCGCTCCGGTGACCACGACCAGCTTCAGTGCCGGCAGCCGCTCGATCAATGCTGCGGAAAGCGGCATGCGCTCGCGCATGAGGCACAGCACATCGAAACCGGCAAGCGCGGCGGCGGCCTCGTCGTCGCTCACCAGATTGCGGTCGAAACGGACGATCTCGCAATCGTCGCCGAGCAGACCCCAGTCGGCTAGGGAAAGCGCCACATCCTGATAGTCGTCGAGGATTGCAATGCGCAGCATGGCTCAACCCTTTCCAAGCGTGGCGAGGTCGATGGTGAGGCCAACCAGATCCGCCTGTTCGCGCAGCATGGCAAGATCGGCGGCGGTGAGCGGGATGCCCTCGGCAAGCCGCGCTTGCATCCGGTTCGCCTCCGGCTCGCCCGGCATCAGGATCGGCTGGTCCTCGTCGGCCCGCGGACAGGCGCGGGCGCGGGTCACGAGATCGTCCATGCGCGCGCCGTAGGCCTCTTCGCCGAGGAACAGCGACGGGCGGAAGGCGACAAAACTGTGGCCGACATTCTGCGGCCGGTCGAGATCGCGATACTGGTCGCCGACCTTGCCGCCATAGGCCGCGCCGCTCATCACGCCCGCAAGGATTTCCATCATCAGCGAGAGCCCCGACCCCTTCGGGCCGCCGAGCGGCAGGACGATGCCTTCATAGGCCCGGCGGGCATCCGTCGTCTCGCGGCCTTCGGCGTCGAGCGCCCAGCCGGCCGGGATTGGTTCGCCCTTCTGCATCGCGCGGCGAATCTTTCCGCGCGCGACGACCGACGTCGCCATGTCGAGCACGATTGGCGGCGAGCCTTTGCCGCCCGGCGCGCCGAAGGCGAAGGGGCTGGTGCCGAGGAAGGGCGTGCGACCGCCCCACACCGGCATGGTGGCGGAGGCGTTGGTGAAGACGAAGGCCGCATAGCCCGCGTCGATCGCCTCCAGGAGATAGGCCGCCGCCATGCCGAAATGGGCGCTGTTGCAAACGCTCGCCATGCCGATGCCGCATTGCTCCGCTGCGGCGATCGCCTCGCGCATCGCCCGGCGGGCGACGATGAAACCGAGGCCGTCGTTGCCGTCGACATGGGCGGCCGCGGGCATGGGATGCGTGACGCGGATATCGGGCCGGGCGCGCACCAGGCCGCGGCGCAGCCGGTCCGCATAGACCGGAATGCGCGAAATGCCGTGGGTGCCGACGCCGCGAAGATCGGCCAGCACCAGATAATGCGCGACGGCCGCGGCGTCCTCCGCGGGAACGTCGATACCGGCGAAGATCGCAGTGACTACGGCCTCCAGCCGTGCGGCATCCGCGTGCAGGATCGTTCCATCATTCACCGGCATTCGAGCATCCTCCTCCAGGAATTCCGCATGGCATGGCATCATGGATTAGCAGGCATGAATGCGAATGTATACTATTGTATCCAGAAAATCCGAATGGATTCCGACCTCCTCGCGTCGAACCTAGCGCTTGCGGGCCTGCGCCAGGAATTCGCGGATCGGCCGGGACAGCGGGCTCGACCCGCGCCGCACGGACAGCAGCTTCCGGCTCGCCCATTCGTCCGAAAGGCGCACGCTGATGACGTCCGTTCCGGCGAGCAGATGCAGGCTCGTCGAGCGCAGGAAGCCGATGCCGAAACCCGCCTCGACCATCCGCACCAGAGACGGGAAGGTCTCCACGCGCACCCGCTCGCCGAGCGCCCGGCCGCTGCGGGCGGCCGCCTCGTTCAGCAGCCGGTCGAGCGCCCCGCTCTGGTGGATGCCCACCACCTCGTGCTCGGCCACGGCATCGAAGCTGATCGGCTTTCCCGATTGCAGGCGGCCGGCCAGCGGATGCTCCGGCGAGCACAGGACGAGCACGTTGTCATCCTCGAACACCTCGGTCTCGAAGCGCGCGACGTCGTTGTTGTCGGCGACGAAGGCGATGTCCGCCTGCCCGTCGTCCATCGCGGCCAGCGCAAGGGCCGCCGACATTTCCTGGATGTCGAGGCCGATGCCGGGATGGCTCTGCGCATAGGCGGCCAGAAGCTCGGGCAACCGGCCCGACAGCGAGGAGCTGGTGCAGGCGAGCCGCAGCGAGCCGCGCGTGCCCGTCGAGAAATCGACCATCTCGGTGTTGAGGTCGGCGACCTGCCGCAGGATCTGCCGGCAGCCGGAGACGTAGACCTCGCCGGCCGGTGTCAGGCGCGCGCCCTGCAGGGAGCGGTCGAACAGCGCCACGCCGAGCCGGGCCTCCAGTTCGCTGATGCGCCGGCTGACGGCGGACGGGGCGATGTTCTCATGCTCCGCCGCCCGCCCGATGGACCCGTACCGGGAGATCGCGACGACGAGGCGCGCCGTTATCGGATCGAAGGGCTGCATGGTGCACCTCCGTTGCGGCCGGCGGCAGGGACGGATCGGCAAGGCCGAAGTCGCGGCGTATCCGCGCCACCAGCCGTGCATCGAACCGGAGCAGCGAATAGTCCGCGCAGCGCCGGACGAAGGCGAGATGGCGCTCGATGGCGGAGGCGAGGTTGGAAAGGATGGCCAGGATCATGGCGCGGTCCACCGATTGGGGGTTGCTCGATATCCATGGCCTATCGGTTCCTGTTGCGCGCGGCTAGCGACGGTTGGCGAGGGGGGCATCGCGCCTCGGCAACACCCGCCCGTCTTCAGCCCTTACCCTCCCCGCCCGACATCCGCAACCAGAGCGGCAGGATCGACGGCGCCGCCAGGACGACGATGACCACGCGGCACAGGTGATGCAGGCTCACGAAGGCCGGGTCGGCATTGAGCGAGATGGCGATCAGGCTCATTTCCGGCAGCCCGCCCGGCACCAGCGCGAGCAGGCCGAGCGCGAAGGGAATGTCGAGATAACGGTCGAAGGCGACGGCGAAGAGCGCGGCCATGCTGAGGCTAAAGCAGGTGAGGACCAGACCGAGCCCCACGCCTGTCAGCATGGTGCGCCGCGCCACGCCGGCAAAGTGCTGGCCGATCGTCGCGCCGATCACCACCTGGGCGACGGCGATGACGAGATCGGGCACCGCCGCGTCCGTCAGGCCCGTCATGTGGGCCGCGGCGCTCAGCGCCAGCGGGCCGGTGAGGTTTGCCGCAGGCAGGCGCAGGCGCCGGCCGAGAAAGATGCCGAGCACGGCACAGCCGGCAAGCACGACCGCATCCTGCAACGAGAGCGTCAGCGCCCAGTGCATCGTCCGGTCGACCGTGCGCCCGGTGAGCGCGGCCAGCGCGCCGGAAAGGGTCAGCGACAGCGGCACGATCGTGATGAGGAGAACGAGGCGCGTTGCATGCACCATGCTCACGCTGCGCACATCCGCCTTGAAGGAGGGCGCCATGGAGATCAGTTCGCTGAGGCCGCCGGGCATGCCGCTCAAGGCCGCGGTCACGGGATCGAGCCGGCCGACGCGGCGGCACACGACGATCCCGAACACCGCGACGATGACCGTATAGACGGCGACGGCGGCAAGGCTCACCGGCCATTCCGCCGCCTGGCGCAGCACTTCCGGCTTGAAGGCGCTGCCGACCATCAGTCCGACGACGGCGATCATCGCGGCGCGGGGTTTCGGCGATGCGCTCACCCGCACGCCGGCGATCGCGAGCGCCATGGTCAGCGCCATCGCGCCGAGCAGCCAGCCGAGCGGCAGGCCGAGCATATAGCCGCAGGCCCCGCCCACCGTGCCGAGGGCAAGCGTGCGCAGGGTGTGGAGAACGGGAACGGTCTTGCCGTGCCCGCCGGCCTTCAGGGGTGGGATCTCATGCTTCGACAAAGGTCGTACCATTTCGCTTTTGCTTAGCATCCAATGGCATGCAATTAAACAAGCCCGTGGACAATGCGTTTTTCCTTCTGTAGCCGGAAAGTCCACACGGACGGGAGAGCCAGCCATGACCGCATCCAAGGACCTGCTTTCCAAGACGCGCGGCCAGAGCGCCTACCAGGCCATTCTGACGGCCATCCGCGACGGCATCTACCGGCCGGGCGATCCGCTGCGCGAGGAGGAGGTCGCGACGCGCCTCGGCGTCAGCCGCACGCCGGTGCGCGAGGCGCTCGGCCGCCTGCAGGAAAAGGGCCTTCTCGAGGCGGCCCCCGGCCGGGGTGTCGCGGTCGCCATCCTCTCCATGCAGCAGATCTTCGAACTCTATGCGATGCGCGAGGAACTGGAGGGCGTCGTCGCCCGCTTTGCCGCGCGCCATGCGACGGAGGCCGAGATCGCCAACCTGGAACGGCTCAATGCACGGTTTGCCGCCTCGGAGGACCCGAAGGTGGCGGCGCAGTGGAACCGGCAGTTCCATGCGCGCCTCTACGATGCCGCCCGCAACCGCTACCTCCGCCAGGCGGTGGAGGACCTGCAGGAGACCATCGCGCTGCTGCCCGACACGACCTTCATCCAGCCGGGCCGCACGACGACGGCGACGGACGAGCATGTCGCGATCATCGAGGCGATCCGCCGGCGCGACACGGAGGGCGCGGAAAAGGCCGCGGCCGGCCACATCAAGGCGGCGCTCGAAGTCCGCCTCGTCATCACCAGGACCGATACTTGAAACGCACCGGCGATCCGCGACGGCTGCCCGCGTCATGATCGCGGCCAGCGGGGCGGATCGCTGCCGAGCGGCACGGGCATGCGGCTCCAGGCAGCGCGCACGCCGTCGAGATGCAGCGCCGGCCGAAGGGCGGTGACGCGGCCGAAGGCCGTGTCGTGCGTGTCGAGGAGATCGGCCACCGCGGCGAAGTCGGGGTTGGCGGAGGGATGCGCGGTTTCGTCGCCCAGCATGTCGCGCATGCGCCACATCCAGTGCGCGGTCGCGGCCAGCGAGAGCGTCGCCTGCCACCGCCCGCCGTCTTCGTGGCGGCGGATGAGGGCCAGCATGGCGGCGAAGCCGGCAAGGTAGCCGGTCAGGTAGTCGAGCGGCTGGCACGGCAGCAGCGCCGGCCCCCTGCCCTCGCGTCCCTCCATCGCCATGCCCGTCGTCGCCTGTACGAGGCTGTCATAGCCCCGGCGCCCCTGCCAGGGGCCTTGCGGCGAGAAAGCGGACAGCGAGAGATGGACGCCGTGCGGATTGAGGCGGCCGAGATCGTCCGGGCCGAAGCCGCGCCCGGGCAGCGATCCCGGCCGGTAGGCGTCGAGGACGATGTCGGCGTCGCCGGCGAGCGCCCGCAGCGCTGCCCGCCCCTCGGCGGTTTCCAGCTCGGCGAAGGCCGCGTGCTTGCCGAAGCCGGTGTCGATGACGAGGGAGGGGATCGAGGGAAGGCGGGGGCTTGCGATGCGCATCACCGTCGCGCCGTGCTCCGCCATGGTGCGGCCCGCCATGGGGCCGGCGATGACGCGGGAGAGGTCCAGCATGCGCAGGCCGGAGAGTGGCCGTTCGCCGCCCGGCGGCAGCGGCATGGCCGCTGCCGTGCCGCTTCGTTCGAGATGCACGAGGGGCTGCGCGGCGATGGCCGCGGCCTGCGGTTCGCCGAGCCACTCGGTTTGCGTCCGCACCTGCGCGGCGCACAGGCCGCGCCGGATCGCCTCCGCCTCGATATCGCCCGCGCGGCGTTCGGCGACCGCTGCCCGCACCGCATCGGCATCGTTGGCAACCCCGAGCAGGGCGAGCAACCCGTCGCGCAGATGCGGGAAATTGCCGTGCAGGTAGACCCATTCGCCGCCCGCCGCCTCGTAGAACCCGGTGAAGGGATCGCGGAATTTTGCCGGTTTCCCGTCCACCAGCAGGTAGCTGGAACTCGCCATGGCCAGCTCCGCCTCCCGCATGTCCAGCCGAACATGCGGGCGCGCGCCGGTGCGCAGTTCCCGGATGCGGGAGGCCGCCAGCCCGACGGCCCCGAGGACCGCCGCGGCGAGCGGCGCAACCGGCCAGGATGTGGCGAGGACCCTCGGCCGCTCCTCGATAGTGAGGCGGTCGAGCGGCGCATCGTGCCAGCCGACGGCGCCGAGAAGGTCCCGGAGCGGCCTTTCCGCCGCGCCGAGGCTCATGGCTCCTCCTCCGCGGGGAACGGGGCGACGGCCACCTCCCCCTGCATCAGGCGCCGTGCGGTGCGGTAGACCCGGGCGCTCTCGACATGCCAGCCGCCGTCGCGCGGGAAAACCGCCGCGCCGGCGGCCACGATGCCGGAAGGATGGGCGACGCGGATCGCTTGGGCGTCGGCCGCGGCGGTGCACAGCCGGTGCGGCAGGGAGCCTTCGATCCGGCAGGCGACGGCAAGGCACATGGCGCCCGTCAGCGTCACCGCCCGGTGCGCGCGCTCCATCGAGAGCATGCGGATGGCGATGTCCTGCGCCGCGGCGTCGATGGTCCGGCCGTCGAGCGTCACGAAGGCGGCCGGTGCCGAGACGACGGCGATCTTGGGATTGGCGAGGCCGACGCCATCCGGCGCGCCGCCGAGCCCCATCCGCACGCCGGCGGCGCGGCGCAGCCGGTCGAGCAGCGCCATGGCGGCGCGGTTCGCCTCGATGGCGTCGGGGTGTTCCGAGCCGGTGAGGCCCACATCGCCCGCCGCGACGAAGGCGACGGGATTGCTGGCATCGACCAGCGACATTTCGAAGGCGCGGCCGTCCACCTCGATCGTCTCGATGACCCGTCTGGTCGGCAGGAGGCCGGGCGTCACCGTACCGCCGGGATCGAGGAAATCGAGCGCGATGGCGGCGCCAGTCCCGCCGACGCCGTCCACGGAGGCTTCGCCCGCCGTCACCGCCTTGCCGTTTCGGACGAGGAAGCGGGCGTGGATGATCTTCTTCGTGTTGACCTGGTGGATGCGCACCAGCGCCTCGCCGTCCGCGGCGCGCACCAGCCCCTCATCCACCGCGAACGGGCCGACGGCCGAGGAGAGGTTGCCGCAATTGGCACCCCAGTCGACGACCGGTCGGTCGACCGCGACCTGCGCGAACGTATAGTCGACATCGGCGTCCGGATGCGTCGGCGGGCCGATGATGACGGCCTTCGACAGCGACGAGGTGCCGCCGCCCATGCCGTCGAGCTGGCGGCCGTAGGGATCGGGGCTGCCGAGCGCTAAGAGCAGCATGCGATCGAGCGCTGCCCTGTCCTTCGGACAGTCCCGGGCATGGAAGAAGAGGCCCTTGCTGCTGCCGCCGCGATAGAAGGCGGCCGGTACGAAAATCTGTGTCATCTTCCCTCCTCTGCGCCCGGGCTTTTCCCTCAGGCGAGATGCATGATCCCCGAAACGAAATAGATGGCGCCGATCCCCGTCACGATCCAGCGCGTCCAGGCGCGGAAATTGGCGTCCGTCATGCGGTGCAGGATGATGTTGCCGGACCGCGTGCCCAGGACGGCAATGGGAACGGCCGCGGCGACCGCCAGCCATCCCTCCGAGGAAAGCGTCATCGCGGCATCCCAGTAGAAGACCACCTTCGTCGCATGGGTGAAGAACTGGATGGCGGACTTGGTGGCGATGACCGTGCGCCGGTCCATGGTGGTGCGGATGAAGAAGACGTCGATGCTCGGCCCGGAAACGCCGACGCCGATCGCCAGCACGCCGGACAGGAAGCCGCAGACGAAGGCGTGCAGCGGTTTCGAGGCGTCGAGTTCCAGCTTGCCGAGCGGCAGCCAGACGAGGATCGGCAAAAGGCCGACGACGATCGAGACGACGACGAGGCTCGGGCGATAGGCGACGAGGAGCAGCAGGATCGCGGCGCTGAACAGGCCCGCGGTGAGGACGGCGAGGATGCGGTAGTCCAGGTAGTCGCGCGAGAACCAGGCCCGCGATCCGTTCGACACCATCTGCACGAGGCCGTGTACGGCGATCGCGGTGGCGACGGGCACGAGGAACAGGAGGACCCAGAGCAGGATCATCCCGCCGGCCATGCCGAAAATGCCGGAGAGCAGCGATGTCAGGAACACCGTGACGGTCATGCCGGCGAAGAGAACAACGGTCATGGATAGCTCGGGATTGGCCGGGCGGAAGACGCCGGCGCGTTGCGTCGGGCGGTGGGTGTGGGCGCCGGGAACGGGCCCGGCGCCCGCCCCTGTTCAGGCAGCGAGGTCTCTGAGGACGGTCTGTAGGATGCCGCCGTTGTTCATGTATGTGACCTCGTCGAGGGTATCGATGCGGCAGAGCAGCGGGATGTCGCGGACGGTTCCGTCGGCATAGGTGATCTTTGCGATCTTCCTCTCGCGCGGCTTGATGTCGCCTTCCAGGCCCTCGATGGTGACGATCTCGTCGCCCTTCAGGTCGAGGGAGGCCCAGCTCGTGCCGTCCTCGAAGACGAAGGGCACGACGCCCATGCCGACGAGGTTGGAGCGGTGGATGCGCTCGAAGGACTGCGCGATCACCGCCTTGACGCCGAGAAGGTTGGTGCCCTTGGCCGCCCAGTCGCGCGAGGAACCGTTGCCGTATTCCACGCCCGCGAAGATGACGAG